>JGI26528J50254_1000133_pt1 | contig 63399 bp, 78 predicted proteins | sample ThiBiot_300_plan_FD_50254 | JGI IMG/M metagenome (IMG submission 50254)
AGGCTCCAAGGTAGCTTGCCTGAACCCCGAAGAAACACAAGCCCGGAACCCGCGAAAAATCGGGCTTTTCTCTCTCACAAACTATTGACGGTCAATAGTTTGACGGGTAGAATATAGGCATTGCTTCAGTGATGAGGCGATGCCCCGGCAGGGGTGACGGTGAGCAGACCAGACCCCAGCCGCTTAGACCATCTTCAACCCTTCCGCATAAGGAAAACGACCATGCAGACGCTGACCGCCACCTACTCCCCCGAAGACAACAAGCTGCGCCTTTACCCGTCCTCACGACTGGACAGCGCGACTTATGAGCGCGTGAAGGCGGCCGGCTTCAAGTGGGCACCCCGTCAAGAGCTTTTCGTGGCCCCCATGTGGACGCCGGCCCGCGAAGACCTCCTGATGGAGCTGTGCGGCGAGATTGGCGACGAAGACACGGGCCTAGTTGAGCGCGCCGAGGAACGCGCCGACCGCTTCGAGGACTACAGCGACAAGCGCGCCCATGACGCCAGCGCAGCGCGCAACGCCGTGCAGGCCATCGGCCAGCGGTTCGAGTTCGGGCAGCCCATCCTTGTGGGCCACCATAGCGAACGCAAGGCCCGCAAGGACGCCGAACGCATGGAAAACGGGATGCGCCGCGCCGTGCAGATGTGGGAAACCTCCGAATACTGGAAGCAGCGCGCAGCCGGTGCCCTGCGTCATGCGAAATACAAGGAGCTGCCGGCCGTCCGTCATCGCCGCATCAAGGGGCTGGAGGCCGACAAGCGCAAGCAGGAGCGCAGCAAGCAAGAGGCCGAAATGTGGCTGAAGCTGTGGCTTGAATGCGAGGCCGAGCAAGACGCCGAGCTGCAAAAGGCCGTGGCTCTGCGTATCGCTGGCATGTGCTGGCTGCACTTGCCGCGCAAGGCAGGCGACCGCGAAGACTGGAGCCACACCCCGACCGCTTACGACGCCTTGAACGGCTCGCATCCGAACCTCTACGCGCCGCGCACCCTGGCCGAAGTGATCGAGGCCGCCAAGAAGACCTACCCGGCCACGGTTGCCCACTGCGACCGCTGGATTGCCCACTATGAAAACCGGATTGCCTACGAGCGCGCCATGCTGGACGAGCAAGGCGGCCTGAAGGCCGAGGGCTTCGACATCCAGCCGGGCGGGCGCGTCCTGGTCGATGGTGAATGGCTGGTGGTGATGCGCGTCAACAAGAAGGGCGGCCAGATCAACAGCGTGACCACGAACGCCCGTTATGTGCGCGTGCGCGGCATCGAGGAAATCAAGGACTACCGCGCTCCGACCGAGGAAGACGCCGCCAAGGTCAAGAAGGCCGCCAAGCTGCCGCCGCTGGTGAATTTCCCCGGTGAAGGCTTCATCGAAATGACCGCCGAGGAATACAAGCGCAAGCCCACCGATTACAAGGGCACCCGCACCGCGCAAGCCACGGCCGAGCATGGCGCGTACCGCTACCGCACCGCCTTTTTGGCCAATAGCGGCTATCGGATCGTGCAGGTTTACATCACCGACGCCAAGCGCGTGGACAAGCCCGCACCCGAGGCCGCCGAGCCGGTGAAATTCGAGCGCGAACCCGTGGCCCCGGCCCCGGTGGCGACCGAGCAGACCCCGGCCAGCGCCGAGAGCACCGACAAGCGCGCGGCGATGGCCGAGGACTTCCAAGCCATGCGCGACCAGCTCAAGGCCGGCGTGCAGGTTGTGAGCGCCCCGCAGCTTTTCCCGACCCCGGCCGACTTGGCCGCGCGCATGGTGGAGCTGGCCGACATCGAGCCGGGAATGCGCGTGCTGGAGCCGAGCGCCGGCACCGGCCGCATTCTGGAGCAGTTGCCCGAGGGTTGCGAAGTGGTGGCCGTGGAGATTAACGCGGCCTTGGGTGGCCGCCTCGATGCAGACCGCCGCGCCGTGGTGATCGGTGACTTCCTGCAATGCACGCCCGAAACCCTGTGGGGATCGTTCGACCGGATTCTGATGAATCCACCATTTGCCAACGCCGACGACATCAAGCACATCCGCCATGCGCTGGGCTTCCTGAAGCCGGGCGGCAAGCTGGTGGCGATCTGCGCCAACGGCCCCCGCCAGAATGCCCAGCTTCGCCCGCTGGTGGAGCAGCACGGCGGCGAATGGGAGAACCTGCCGCCCGATACCTTCGCGGAGTCCGGCACCGCCGTTAATACCGCCCTTTTCACCCTGACCGCCTAACCCACCAACGCACGCGCCCCGGCTTCGCCGGGGCTGCTCAAGGAGTACGAGCCATGCAACCGAAATTCATGCCTTGGGTTGACCTGCTGCCGGAAGTGGGCGACCCGATCCGCAACGAGCGCAACAAGCTGGCCGCCAAGCTGGCCAGCGCCGAGGAACTGGAAAAACAAGCGGCCGCGCTGCGCGCGGGTGTCCGTGAGGGCCGCGCCGCCCTGCTGGATCGAATCATGAAGCAATGGACGCTGCACGACATCGAGCAGGCCGCGACCGCAGCCGCCGACCGTGGCCAGCCGTTCCCGCCCGGCTTCGTGAAAGACGGCGAGCTGCGCGAGGCGCTGCGCGCCCTCGATGGTGCCCCGTCCCCGCTGGAGGTGTTGCAAGCCTTCCACGCTGGCCGCGTGATCCGGCAACACAACCTTTTCAGCACCGCGACCGAGGAAGAACAGCGCGACACGCTGCACCGGGTTTTCGACTGGTGGAATTACGGCGCTGTCCCGCTGCTGACCCGCTTGGAAGGTTAGGGGAGGGCGGCCGATGTCTATACAGGAGCAGGCCGCCGCACTGGTGGCCGCCGTCGATCCGGCCGCCGTCGCGGCCGTGATCGCGGAATTCCCCGAGGCCGAGAAAGTGGGCATCCGCACCAACTGGCAAAGCCTCGATCCCCATCTAGGGCACCGCGTCCCGAAGGCCCCGGCCGACCGGGCCGAGTACCTGGCCCGGAAAATCGAGCAGTACGAGGTCGAGCTACAGCGCGACATCGCCACATATACGCGCTACCGCGAGCAGGGCCTAGCGGCCCTGTCCGCTTACGACGTGTGCATTTCCAGCGGTAATAACCCGCTGGGCGCGCTGCGCACGGCGCTGCGCCTGAAGGATGCCCACATTTCCTATGACCTGTCCATTCTGGTCAAGCTGACGCTTGAGCTGGAGGACGTGAAAACCGAGCTGGCCGAGGCGGAACCCCCGCAACTGGCCCTTTTCTGAAACGCGCGGCCGCCCGGTGGCGGCCGCAACTGGAGCACCTACTATGCCCCGCGCCCATGTCCCGACCATTGACGAAGTTTTAGCCGATCCCGCCGCCTCCCACTGGATGAAAGACGCGCTGCGCTCCGCGCTGACCCGTGACCCGGTAGACGTGGCCAACGATGCCGCATTCCTGTGCGCCCTGCTGGACAAGCGGGCCGATGCTGCTATGGAGGCGGGCAGGGCGGCCGTGGCCGCGACCGCTCCCCAGGTGGAGCGGTAGGCCGGCGACAAGCCCGGCTGCGCCGGGCTGGAAGGGCAGGGCTTCGCCCTGCTGACGGGGCCGGCAAGCCTGCGCGCTGCGCGCGCCGTCCTGCCGGCGTCCTTCCTTGTGTCGCTGCTGCTGGCTGGGTGGATCTTCTCCTTCCCCGTGTTCCTCTCTCTCCCTGGCTTCCTCTAACCCCTGAAAACCTGCTGGGCGAATCGCCCCGCGTTGCGGGCCGACCGGGCTGCTCCAGGTTCGCGCATTCGCGCTCATCCCCTTCGGGGACTGCTGCGCAGCCTTGCACATCCCTTTCGCTTGCGCCCTCCGGGCGCTGGCCTATCGGCCTGAAGTGAGCTTTCGCACGCGAAAGCTGGACAACTGCACAAGGGCGTCCGTGGTGTGCAGAGGGTGGGGATTGCCTGTCACTTCCAAGGGTATCAGTTCGTTCTCGCCGTCAAGGGCTGCGCGCCCTGGCGGGCGCTTGCGGCCGCTGGCCGTTTCACCCTTGACCGCTGCGCTGCGAACCGATCCAGAGGAAGTAGGCAATCCCGCCCACTTCCTGGAGTCCATGACATGACCGCTTCGCACATCGACCTTTTCACCATTGACGACAACGGCCAGTTTCAACTGGCCAGCGCCGGCCAAGTCATCGAGGCCGCCTTGGCCATCCTTGACGAAAAGGTGATGCGCAACGGCCTGATTTCCGCGCCGGCCGACGCCAGCGCCTTCTTCTCGCTGCGCCTCGGGAACTTGGAGCACGAAGTGTTCGCGGCCATCTTCCTGGACGCACAGAACCGCGTCATCGAGTACATCGAGCTGTTCCGGGGCACGCTGACGCAGACCAGCGTGTACCCGCGCGAGGTGGTGAAGACCTCGCTGCGCCTGAACGCCGCCGCCGTCATCTTCGCGCACAACCATCCATCCGGGGTGCCCGAGCCGTCGCGTGCCGATGAGAACCTGACCAAAGTGCTGAAGGATGCGCTCGCCCTGGTGGACGTGCGTGTGCTGGATCACGTCGTCGTCGCCGGCGGGGCGTCCGTGTCCTTCGCTCAACGCGGCCTGCTGTAGCCGCTGTCGGCCGGGTGAAAACCCGGCAAACGCCCCTCCGGGGCGTTTTGCACGGTAGTTTTAACGACCGTTTTTCCTATCGGAAAAACCGGCATTAAAACGTACCTTTTAATTACCGTTGAATCCGGTAAAATTCGCCCTTTCTGGACAAATAACTACCGTGAGGCCCTTATGAGCGAGCATCGCCCGATCTACGGCGCGAATACAGCCGTTTTGAGCGACTTTCCCGAGCCGGTGAGGGCAACCCTTCACCTGATCGAAAAAAACCCGTCTGACGAGGCCGCGCTGATCCTGCTCCAGTGCGCAGCTTCCGCCGCGCACCCGGACTACCTTTTCAGTCTGGCCATGCTCAGTGCTCTCCCCATCGAGTACAAGGAGGCCGCGCTGGAGCTGATCGAGCACAGCCTGACCAGCGGTTTCACCGTGGATGAGCAAAGCGCATTGCTGCGCTTTGTAGAGCCGTTGATGGCCACCGCGCTGCGCGCTCCGCGCGCCCGCTGACGCGCCGGCCCATCATGGCGCTCGACATCTTCGCGCTGCTAACTTCGGACGGCGACCACGCCCAAGCCGACCACATGTTCACCGGCAAGGCCGGCGACATGGTGGCCGTGGCCGACGTGCTCGATGCCGTGCATTGCGCGAATCGCCGGCTGCGCGCCGTGCCGGCGCTGGCCCGTCGATTCCGCGATGGCGCAACCTATCCCATTCCCTGCGTGCGACTGACCAAAGCCGAGTGCCGCGTCCTGGTGGACGCGATCACCGACTTTGGCCAATCCATGCCCAAGACCACCAAAGCCCGCAAACTCGCTGACCTGCTGGCCAGCTCCGTTTGCGTCTACTGATCGGAGCCTTTCATGGATGACAAAACCGCCGACCGAGTGATGTCCGCATCCCTCGACTATTTCAGCCGCAGCACCTTCTTTGCCCTCCTGGTGCTTGTCGCCGGCTGGGGCCTTGGCTGGCTGCTGGGCTTCGCTCTCGCTCGCAGCATCCAGTCCAAGACCGGCGCGGCATTCTGCCGCCGCCTGTGCCCGATTGTGGGCGTCCTGGCCGCTTTCCCTCTCGCCTACAAACTCATGTTCTCCGCGTGAATCTGCCGTGCCTCGTTACTTCGCTTACTTGCGAGTCTCCCGCGACTCGCAAGACGTGGCGAACCAGCGGCTTGGCCTGCTGGATTTCGCCAACTCGCGCGGCTACGCCCCGCTCGTTGTCGTTGAAGAAACGGCAAGTCGCACCGTTCCCTGGCGGGAACGCGCTCTAGGCTCGCTCCTGCTGGAGCAGAGCCAGCGCGGCGACCTGATTCTGACCTCAGAATTCACCCGCCTAGGTGGATCGCCCGGCCAAGTCTTTTCGATTCTGGAGACTGCCGCCGAGCGCGGCGTCACCATCATCATCACGAAGAACGGCACCGTCATGGACGGTAGCCTGAATGCTCAAATTCAGGCCGCCGCTTTCGCTATGGCGTCCATGATCGAGGTGGAGTTCACCCGTGCGCGCACCCGTGAAGGCTTGCAGCGTGCTCGCCTTGAGGGCCGCATCGGCGGCCGGCGCAAGGGCAGCACCGGCCGCCTCAAGCTCGACCCTCAACGCGACAAAGTAGGGGAGCTGCACGCCCTCGGTTTGACGACGCCGAAGCTCGCCAAATACTTCGGAGTCACCGAGAAAACCATGCGCAAGTTCCTTGCGCGGCACTTTCCCAAAAAAGCGCCGGATTGACACGCCCGGCCCTCCGGCCCGGCCGTGCCAATCCGGTTTTTCCGCTCCGCTTCGTTGCCGGTCTTACGTTCCAGCTTCGCCGGAACTCATGCCGGCAACCTCTCCGCTAGCACTGGCTCGATGGTGGCCAGCCTTCGGCCGACCACCATCCTTGCCTTATGCCGTTCTGGAGGTCTTTGACCTGGATCGCCGCAAAGACGCCGGCAACGAAATGCGCGGCCTGGCTTCTGTTGGTGATCGCCTATCCGCTATCGCTTCTAGGCTCTCCACTGCTCGCCCCGTAGGCCGCTACCTTTGCCATCTTGCTTCGTGTCGCCGGGCCGTCGCGGTTCCCGCTGCCGCCATATGGCGGCCGTCCCGGCCCGTCCGCTTTGCGGCCGGAATTGCGCAACTTTCGCGCGCGAAAGTCGGGGAGGCGCTAGACGGCTTCCCTCGCTCTGCTGCGGTTCGCCTTGCGCCTTCTCCCGCTTTCCGTCCTGCTGTTTCGTTCCGCGCTTGTGCCGCGTCACGCAGGCCCGGAAAGTGCGAAAGGTGAAGGCGACCGCCTTCGTCAGTCGCCTTCACCTTTCCTTGTCACGCAACCGCGCCCGTTCCGTGGCGTGTGTCGGTTGCCCTGAATTCTGAATGGCTGCACTACAGCGTGCCCCATTCCCTTTCGTGATCGTCCGTTGAAATGCGCTCCAGGATGCGGGCGCATCCTTCCGCGTCGTTGTCGTAGAACCCCACGTCAAGACCGTAGGGGTTCGTTAGCCAGATTTCCGCACCGTCAGCGTTTATCGCCCAGCCGTCGATTTCCGCGCGACCGTGCGTTTTCAGGTGCTCGTGCAGCTCTTGGCTTCCGTTGTTTGGCTCCATCGTCTTCACCGTCATCTGCTGGGCGAATCGTCCCGCTTTGCGGGCCGACCGGGCTGCTCCAGGTTCGCGCATTCGCGCTCATCCCCGCTTTGCGGGGACTGCTACGCAGCCTTGCACATCCCTTTCGCTTGCGCCCTCCGGGCGCTAGACCGTTCTCCTGTCAACCGCCGCGTTTCCCACAAGCTCCACAGGCCCTCGCGCTGATCCGCTTTCCCACAAGAGGTTTCTTGTGGAAAAGCGGGCGCGACCGTTGCCTCTTGCGATATTGAGGTATCGCGGGCAACGGCTACGGGGCCTGTGGATTTGTGGAAAACGCTCATCCGCTGACTACACCATCCTACCCCTGGATGCGTTGAAAACCAACCCCACCCGTTTCGTCTCCCCGTGAGGGGAGCCGACCAAAGGCGCGCCTCTGGACTCCGGGCCGTCTCTCCAGCAAACGCCGCGTTTCCCACAAGCTCCACAGGCCCTCGCGCTGATCCGCTTTCCCACAAGAGGTTTCTTGTGGAAAAGCGGGCGCGACCCTCTCCCTTTGGGATATTTGGGTATCCCCGGTCGAGGGCACCGGGGCCTGTGGATTTGTGGAAAACGCTCACTGGCTGACCTCGGCCGTCGCTGCCCCTTCCGGCGCAGTTTGAACGGGCTTCACCGGCTCTGCCGGCTTCGCTGCATCAACCACCAGAAGCGCCTTGATCTTTGGCATCGCTTCGCGCCAAAGATCAGATGGAACCGCATCAAGCCGTTCCGTCTTGATGAGTTCCATCACGGCCTTCTGGTTTCTCTCGCGCTCCTTGCGCTGCTGCTCTCGCTGTCGTTCCTCCAGCTTCCGCAGTTTCTCGCGCTGGGCTGCGATTTCTTCGTCCAGCGTCTTGGCCTTGCGGCCTGACTTCGGATTCGTCGTTTCACTACTCATGGCTCTTACCTCGCAATGTGGGGTCTAGTGGAAAACCTGCCTGATCTGGCGGGACGTGCTGCGTCCCTGATCGGCTGCATTTTACCAAATGCCCGGTTTTCTTCCACTAGGGCCTGGGAGAGAGAACGGCACCATTCTTCCAGCTCGCAGGGCAAGCCCCGCGCCCCGGAAGAATGGTCACACACCACGCAACATGGTTGCAGGTGCTAAAAGCCGCGCTGTGGCGCGCCTTTTAGCGTGGCGACACCGAAAAGATAACGCGGCGACACCGAAGATGCTATAATGGTCTAAACCCTTATGGAGTATAGGAAAATGCCGAGAGCGAAAGGAACAGGGAAAGGCCCAACCGAGCGGTTCAACATCCGGCTCGATGAGGATACGGCGGGGTTCTATCGAACCAAGGCCAACGAGCACGGAATCAGCATTTCCGAGTTTTTGCGCCAAACGCTGGTGCAGGGTGTGATCGCAGAAAACGTGCAAGACATCGAGCAGCGGCTGCGCCGCCTTCTCGATGAAATCCGCGCTGGCGGGCAGGGTGGCGGAAAGGTTGAGATTCCCGACGAACTGTGGCTTTCGGTCTTCACTGCGGAGTACATGCTGGCGGCGATTGTTGAGGCGCGAGACGTGCAGCAGTTGTACGAGGCGCAGAACAAGGCGAAGGCAAAGCTCAAGCGAGTGAAAGGAGGCTGAAATGGCAAAGAGAGAGGAAAAGGGGAGCGCCGGTAACTTCTCCCGTGGGGCCGAGTTGTGGATGCACCAAGCCCGGCTGTTCGTGGTGGCCATCTGGACAGTGGTGCTTATTTCCATCCTGGGCGGGCTGGCCGTGACGACGGCCTATTTCTGGAATGCGACTACCGCAGACGAAAAGTACGCGCTGGAGCGGAACGTCCTGGCGCACACGCGGGATGCGCTCTACATGACGGCCGGAAAGATGGAGCTGAACGTCAACGGCGAGCTGCGCAAGATGGAAGTTTCGGAGGTGGCCTTGCTGACCGACGACATGGCCGAGGATGCTTGGCGAAAGCTGCGCAACGGTGGCATGTTCGGCTTGCTGACTTCCATCGGTGTGGTGTTTCTGATCTCTTTGTACTGGTGGGGCTACGGCCGCGAACGGATGCAGGACAACCAACTGCGCGGGGCTAAGCTAGTGGAAGGAAAAGAGCTTGCGCGACTGATCCGGCACCGCGACGAGGCAAGCCCTTATGAGATTGCTGGCGTACCCATGCGCGTGAAGTCCGAGACGCTGCATACGCTGTTTGCCGGCGCGCAGGGTACGGGTAAGTCGCAGCAGTTTTTCGCACTCATGAAGCAGGTGCGGGCGCGTGGCAAGCGGATGATTGTGTATGACCCGACCGGCGAGTTCACCCAAGCGTTCTACCGTGAAGGCAAAGACATCCTGATGAACCCGCTGGACTCCAGAAGCCCGAACTGGAACATCTGGAACGAAATCGCCAAGGACTACCACTTCGACAACATGGCGAACGGCCTGATTCCCGATCCGGCCGAGTCCGATCCATTTTGGGCACTTGCCGGCCGGATGGTGCTCAAGGACGTGATCGCGGTATTGGGGCGCGAGGGCCGCCGCACGAACCGCGACCTCTACAACGCTATCGCCAAGAGCAACCTGGACGCCATGCACGCATTGTTGCAAGGGACAGCGGGGGCGACCTATGTTGATCCAACGACCGAGCGCACGGGGATGTCGCTCAAGATGACGGTTCAGAACCAGCTCGAAGCCTTCAGGTTTTTGCCAGATGAGGGCGAATCGTTCTCTATCCGCAAGTGGGTACATGAAGAAGGCGATTCATGGATGTTCATCACAGCACGGGAAGCGATGCGCGAGGCATTGAAGCCCGTTCTGTCGTTGTGGATCGACACGGCAATCAAAGCCGTGCTCGACTTGGAGCCGATCCACCGCGAGCGGCTTTGGTTTTGCATTGACGAGCTGCCGACGCTTCAGAAACTGGACATCCTGAAGCTGGCTCTGACGAATACCCGGAAGTACGGTTTGTGCATGGTGCTGGGTGTGCAGGACTTCAGCCAGCTCTACGAAATCTACGGGCACGATCTGGCCAAGACGATCATTTCCGGGTGCCAAACGAAGCTGCTGCTGCGTGTGACGGATGGTGCTGCGGCGAAGCTGTTGGCCGAATTGATGGGGCAGGCCGAGGTGGATGAAAAGGATGAAACCTTGAGCTACGGCCTCAGTTCGCAACGTGACGGCGTGAGCGTTATGGCGCGCCGACAGATGCGCGACCTTGTGCTGACATCGGAGATTTTGACGTTGCCTGACATGACCGGCTATTTGCTGGTTCCAGGCGACTATCCCATTGCGCGCGTCAAGTACGGTTATGTGCCAACCGAGAAGCAGGCCAATGGCTTCATCGAGCGCGATGGTTTTGCGATCAGCTTCAAACCGAGCACGCCAGCCGCAGCGCCGGCACCCGCTCCAGCCACCGCCGAAGTTCAGCAGGCGGCCGAGCCGGAGCAAGGCGACATGCTGGATGATGACGATATGGACGTGCCGGCTACGGTGGAGGTTATGCGCAACGAAAACGGTGATGTGATCGACAAGGCGACCGGCGAAATCATCAAGCCCGCCGAGAAGGTTTCGCGCGCGAAAGACGATACAGATGCGAAATCATCCGGCCAAGGTAAGAAGCCCAACCCGCTGGCGGATGCGCTATAGGAGGATACCGAATGAAAACTCAGAGACGGGCATTTCTACATTCCGTCGCGGCCGCCTGCTTGGCGGCTTTTTGCGTTTCCGTGCAGGCCGAGCCGGACTTGCTGCAACCTGATGAAGCCTTCCGTGTGTCGGCGCGCCGGGTGGATGCGCGAGTGGTGGAGCTGGAGTACATCATCGCACCGGGCTATCACCTGTACCGCGATAGGTTCAGCTTCAAAACGGACAACCCAGCCGTGACGGTGTCAGGTGTTGAGCTGCCGCCACCTCTTGAAAAGTTCGACAAGGCGATGGGCCAGAACATGCGCTACTACACGGAGCGGGTGGCGGTGCGCGTGCGTTTGGCTGGGGCTAATCAGACCGTCAAACTGGTGGCCACGGCGCAGGGCTGCGCGGCGATTGTGGGGGTGTGCTATGCGCCGATCACCAAGGCTTTCAGCGTGCCGGCAATGGGAGGAAAACAGGGATGATTAGCATGAACAACGTGGGCAGCGCCGGGCAGGCACTGCACTACTTTTCCGCTGACAACTACTACACCCAGGACGAGGGCTTGGAGCATTCCGAGTGGTTCGGCAAGGGTGCCGAGCACCTTGGGCTTTCCGGCAAGATCGACCGTCAAGCCTTCTTCGAGGTTTTGAACGGAAAGGTGGAAGGTCAGGAGCTGGGCAAGTGGGTCAAGAACGAGGAAACCGGCGAGAAGGAACGCGAGCACCGGCCGGGCACCGACATGACGTTTTCCGCGCCCAAGAGCGTTTCGCTCATGGCCGAGGTATACGGCAAGCGGGACGTGCGGGAGGCGCATGAGGCGGCCGTCAAGAAGGCACTCAGCCACATCGAAACCGAGCTGGCCAGGACGCGGCAAACCGTGGACGGGAAGACCGAAGCGGTGCAGACCGGCAACGTGACTGTGGCCATGTTCCGGCACAACACAAGCCGCGACCTCGACCCGCAGACGCATACACACGCCGTCATCATGAACGCCACCAAGCGGGAGGATGGGCAGTGGCGCTCCCTGACCAATGAGGAAATCTACAACGCGCAGCGCGTCATCGGGGCCATCTACACGTCCGAGCTGGCCGACCGTCTCCAGGCGCTGGGCTACGACATTCGCCGCACCGACGAGAAGGGCAACTTCGAGATTGCGGGCATCACCCGCGAGCAAATTGAGCACTTCAGCCAGCGCCGGGCAGAAATCGAGGCGGCGCTGAAGGCCAAGGGCGTGGACATCGACGACGCCAGCGCGCAGCAGAAGGAAGACGCCACGCTGAAGACCAGGGCGCGCAAGGTGGACGTGGATCATGAAGCCCTGATCGGGAGCTGGAAGGAACGAGCCAAAGACATCGGAATCGACTTTGACGCCATCCAAGCCAAGGCCGACGCGCAGCGTGCGCAGGGCGGCGTGATCCGGGCCGACAAGCTCACCGGCCGCGAAGCGATGTCCTTTGCGGCTGCGCACCTGATCGAGCGCGAGGCCGTGGTATCCAAGAACGACCTCATGGCGGCGGCCATCGAGCACGGGGCCGGGCGCGTGTCAGCATCGGAAGTGAAGCGCGCCTTCGACAAGCTGGAGAAGGACGGCGATCTGGTGGCCTTGCCTGACGGCAACTACACCACCAAGAAGATGCTGGGCAGTGAAATGTGGGCGCTCGACCAAGTGCGCGCACAGAAGGGCCAGACGCCGAAGATGATGGAGCCGGAGGCCGTGGCCGCGCGGATCGCGCAGGCCGAGGGCCGGCAGGGCTTCAAATACAGCGACGGCCAGAAGGAGGCCATCAGCAAGGTGCTGACCACTGAAGATCGTTACGTGGCCGTGCAGGGCCTCGCCGGGACGGGGAAGACCACCATGCTCAAAGGCGTGCGCGAAATGGCGCAGGAGCAGGGCTACACGGTGCGCGGCATGGCTCCGACCGGGGCGGCCAGCAAGGTGCTGGCCAGGGAGACAGGTATTGCTACCGATACCGTCTCGATGTTCCAAATCAAGGAGCGGCAGCTACAGAAAGACATCGAGTTTGCCAAGCAGTACGCGCCCGACTTCCAGCGCAAGGCGGAAGTCTGGATCGTGGATGAATCGTCCTTCCTGTCGCAGCGCCAGAAGGCCCAGCTCGACCACATGGCCGAAAAGGCCGGGGCCAAGGTGGTGTACCTGGGCGACACGCTCCAGTTGCAGGGTGTGGAGGCCGGCAAGCCCTTCGAGCTGGCCCAGCGGGACGGCATGGAAACCGCCTACATGACCGAAATCAACCGCCAGAAGACCGCCGACCTGAAGCAAGCCGTGGACATCATCACTGGCCGAGACAACCTGGGGGACGGCCAGCGGCTCACCCAAGTGGAGCTGGCCAACAACGCGCGGGCCTTCGAGTACATGGACAAGGCTGGGATGATCCGGGAAATCCCCGAGAAGTCCGAGGGCGACAAGGGCCGCCTGGTGGCGGCCGTGGTGCAGGACATCTTGAAGCTCGACAAGGCCGAGCGCGAGCGCACCATCGTCATTACCGCCTATAACGAAGACAGGCGGGCCATCAATGCCGGCGTGCGCGAGGGACTGAAGGAACAGGGCGAGCTGTCGCGCTCCGAGGACACGCGGGAAATCTACACCTCGAAGGGCTGGACGCGGGCTATGCAGAAGGAGGCGCAATACTACAAGGCCGGCGACGTGGTGCGCTTCGGGCGGGACTACCAGCAGATCGACGCCAGGAAGGGCGAATACATGCGCGTGTCGGCCGTGGATGCACCCAACGGCACCGTGGTGCTCCAGAAGGAAGACGGCTCTGTGATCGCATGGCAGCCGAAGAAGCACAACAAGATCGAGGTGTACGACCGCGACACCCGTGAGCTGGCCAAGGGCGACATGATCCGTATCACCCGCAACGAAGGCGAGTTCAAGAACGGCGAGGTGGCGCGCGTCACAGCCGTGGCCGGGGATAAGGTGACGCTGGAGCTGAAGCAGGGCAAGGACGTGTCACTGCACCAAGTGGATCTGTCACGCAACAAGCATTGGGATCATGCCTACGCGCAGACGGTTCACGCCTCCCAGGGCGCGACTCAGCACCGGGCCATCTTCCACATCCGCGCGCCTCAGACCGAGAGCGAGAAAAAGCAGGAGCGGGCGCTGGAGAACATGGCCAAGGTCTTCGGGGATCGGAGCTTCTATGTCGGAGCCACACGGGCCTCGCATGAGCTGCGCATCTACACCAACGACAAGGCGGTGGCGGCCAAGGCGGTGGCGGCCAAGCAGGACAAGACCAGCGCCGTGGAAACGCTCCGGCAGCACGAAAGGGCCACGGCAATCACGGCCGACAAGGTGGGCGAACGCCCGGTGTCGCCGCAGCGAAACGGTGACGTTCAAAGGTAATCCCGATAAAATGTCAACTTACGCGCGCTGGTCTTGACACACTTTCGCGCGCGAAAGTTGGCGGCTGGTTCCGCTTTTCGCCAGTAGGCAAGTCGGCTTAGACTTGTGTGATGAACCTTTGACTATGCTAAAGAACATGCCATGACCGACCCAAAGGACGCCGAGATGTCGGCCGATGGGCAGGGAACGAAACGCCGTAGAACTCGCAATTATGGCGACCGCCGAACGGTATCCCTGCGGATGGACCCCGACCTGCACGAGCGCATGATGGACTTGTGCGACGATCTGAAAATCCCCGCCAACACTTATATTTCGGGACTCATCGAAAACGACCTGAAGAAACGGAAGAAGTGACCGCGCCATAGCCGCCTCGCCCTGTTTGCCGGGGTGCCGGGAACCCGAATATCATGTGAGGTTCTTCGGTGGATTCAGGGAGAGGTGCGCGTGTCTATTATTTCAACGATCAATTGGAAACGTCTGGCTTCGGTTTTTGTGCCGGGCGTACTGATCGCAGCCATCAGCATTTATGTGCTGGGCTTTCGTGCCCCGCCTTCTCCTGATCTTAGGGTTCTGCCCGGTAAAGCACTGGCCGCCTACGACGACTTCTACCCGATCCGCGCTGATGACACCGGGGCCCTCTACCTGGATCGGGAATTGTTCGTGAAGGCGGTCAACTACCTCTCTCAGCATCCCTCGCCGCGCGCCGTGGCGGATTTGATCTACCTGGGCAACTCCAACAACGTCACCCTGTTGCTGGACGGGCCGACCAAGGCCAAGTACCTCATGCTGACCCAGCAGCCCGACTATGCGGCGCTGTCGGAGGTGGATCGGGAGAAGGATCGCATCTTCCAGTCCTATGCGGACATCGTGAACGGCATTGGCCAGACGTTCGCGGGCACGCCGGTAGAGATCGTCTTGCACGACACGCGCAACCCGCTGCGCTCGATTGTGGCTGTGCAGAACCCCATTTCCGGCCGCAGGCTGGGCGACACGAATACCAACTTCGGCATCCAGCTCATCAAGAACTACAGCTATGGCGAAGGGCAGGGCCAGGGGCGTGGCGCTTCGTTTGTGAGCTACGACCTCACCCTGAAAGATGGGCGCGCGGTGAAGTCCACCACGATCCCGATTTTTCACGATGTGTACGGCTTGATAGGCTTCATCTGCATCAATATCGACATATCGAAAATGGACAAGAAACACCCGGAATATGTCGAGCATTTTGTTGATACCTTCAAGGCGACTATCGCCAATGACGCTATTAACGAAATGATCCAGAACAGCAAGCGTAAGAACTGATTTTCTCAACCCTCTCTGCAAAGGAAATGACTATGGACGCTGGAGCCATTCAAGAGCACTTGGAGCTGCTGCAATTCGATCTGGCGCGGCCACTGCTGGTAATGAAGGCCCCCAAGGGGATTCTCGGTTGCGGGTATATCAATGTGGAAACCTGCAACAAAACTGGCGAGGTTTGCGCAATCGTCACTGGGGTAAATACCTTTGACGACATGCGCAAGGCCAAGGTGGTGGCCACCTCCAACAAAGCGGTTGAGCTGGGCATCCAAGTGGGTGAAACTGGCCAAGACGCACTGAACAAGATGCGGTGATCTAGACCGTGCCGCCTGGAGAGTGGAGCGAGGCCATTCAAGTGGAAGTCATCTTCTATACGAGCTGCGCTTTTTTGCTGACCGTCTTTTTGGTCAGTATGGTGCTGGCTGCGCGCGGCAACCAGGCGGCCAAGTATTTCCTGTGGGTATGGGCGGCGCTGATGATCCTGGCGCTGCCGCTCATGAACCGGGCCAACATGATTTCGCACATAGCCGCTGGCCTGATGCTTGTGTTTTTTCTCTACGTGCTCTACATCACCGTCCGCTATGGGATGGAGCGCGTGGACGTTTCTCACGAAGAAACCCGCCGTGTCCTGGCTGAATCGAACCGGCGCATTGACGAGGAACGGCGCACCCTTGCGCGCCGTCTGCACGACGAGGTTAATCCCCAGCTCCTGCTTACGCGCAACGTGCTAAAGCAGCTTGAGCCGTTAGTGGTGGGGAATGCGCGGGCTGCCGAGCTGCTGGGCAACGCCTCGGGAATGCTGAATGACGCCTACGCCGAAATGCGCGACATCATCAAGAACACGCGGATCGAGGTGATTGACTCCATCGGCTTCACTGCGGCCCTTGAGTCGCTGGTGGCCCACTACGCGAACATTTCCGAGAAGCCAGCCATCACGCTGGAACACGATCTACCAAAGCGGCCCGCGCTGCCCGAGGCGGCTGCCATCAGTGCCTACAAGATCATCCGCGAAGCAATCTTCAATGCCATCAAGCACTCCAATGCTGCCCAGGTGCGCGTCAGCATCCACCACAACAAGGCGCTAGACACCTACAAGGTGGAAATCACCGATGACGGGGTGGGGATGAAAGCCACGGCTCGCAATGGAGAGCACGCCGGCATCGGGCTGATCGACATGCGCGAGCGCGTGCGGGTGCTTGGCGGTACGCTGAAAATACAGGCGGCCGATCCTGCCAATCAGAAGCGGCCGGGAACGAAACTCAGCTTTTCGTTTTCAGGGCAGTTGTCGTAATGCCGTGACGGATCGCCAGCTTGGTTATGTCAGCTTGGCTTTCAACGCCTAGCTTGGCTTTTACGCCCTTCATCAAGTGGCCAATGGTCTTGGTGGACAAGTCCATTGCGGTGGCAATTTCGGTCATGGATGCGCCATCGGCTGCAAGGCTGAAGGCCCGCATTTCGTTCTCATCCAGCAGCCGGTTCGGGTTCCGATCCTTGACGGCCGACCATGCGAGTAGGCGGGCAATCTCCGGGGAAAAGTATTCCTTGCCCTGGGCTACCGTGTTGATCGCCTCGTTGAGCACTTCCGTGCTTTCATCCTTGCGCACAAAGGCCAGCACGCCGAGCTTGTAGGAACGCTCGATGATGTATTGATCGTCAAACTGGCTAAAGACGATGATTTTGGCCGAGGGATCGCGGGCCAGCAGTTCCTCGCACACGTCCAGCCCGTTCTCGCCACAGCCTTTACTGTCAAAGCGCACGTCGATCACCAGGACATCCGGCTTGACCTCTAGGAAGCGGTCGATCAGCCCGTCCAGGCTGTAGGCCACCTCTACTACGTCGATCCCGTAGTCCTTCAATACATCGCGGAAACCGGCCACCAGCAGCCGGTGATCGTCCGCAAGAAATACTTTTATTCCCAAAACGTCACCTATTGGTTTGGGATCGTGTTGATCCCGAATTTCGTTGGCCATGCAGGCAGGCGCTGCCGTGCTTGGCGGATTTAGCGGCCATGCAGATCAGCGGTGGGTGCAACACCCTCGCCGGCGAGGCAATAACCGAATTTTGACAGAAAAGCCGCATTCGATATACCGCGCCCGGCTGATCTAGCCATGATCTGCACCGTTAGGGGGACGGCATTATACGTGCCATCTAACGCCAAACTTCCGCCGACAGGAAGTTATTTTTCTCCTGCATGGTATCATTTGACCCCTTGCCGTGGGCAATTCATGCCTTTGGCAAGCTGGATTCGGCGGGGAAAGCGGGGCAGTCAGATGGGTGCCTCAAGACCGCCTCCCAAGATGACAAACCTAGGCTAGATGCCTTGTCGCTCTAGGTTTTTTCTGTTATCGTGCTTTCACCGTGAAAGCAAGTTGACTGCTACAATAACGCAATGGGAAACGCCTCTATGTACTTCTCTGCACGCGCACTGATCGCGGCGGCATCGCTGATGCTGCCGCTTGCTGCTTCTGCAACGTGCTGGGATGAAGCTGGGCGCGGCTACGGGATCGACCCCTTGCTGTTGAAGGCGATTGCCTGGAAGGAGTCGCGCGGGTGGACGGGTGCAGTCGGCCCGAAGCTGAAAGACGGCAACCGCGCGTTGGGCCTCATGCAGATCAACACGATCCACCTGCCGAACCTCGCGCGCTTCGGTATCCGCCGTGAACACCTGTTCGACGCTTGCACCTCGCAGAAGGTGGGGGCTTGGGTTCTGGCCGACTGCATCCAGCGTTTCGGCGCTACCTGGAAGTCCGTGGGCTGCTACTACGCCGGCCCGGCATCAACCAATGTGAGCGCCCAGGTCGAGTACGTCCGCGACGTGCAGCGGTTCTACGAGGGCTACCGCAGACAGCAAGCCCACCAAATTTCAACTTCACCGGCCCAAGTGGCCAGTTTCCAAGGGGATTGATATGGCGTTGCCAGCCAAACCGTTTCGCATTTCTATCGTCTTTGCGCTGGCTGCTGCTGGCGTCACTGCTGCCAATGCGCAGTCACTGAACCAGCCCAACCCCCTGGATCGTCTCTCCGACGTGGTGCAGTTCGGCGTCCCCCGCGACACCAAGTTTGTGTTCTGCGACGGGGAAGACTGCCCGGAACGCTCCATCAAGCACCTGTACGTCCCGCCTCCGCCGCCGCCTCCTGTTCAAGAGCCGGTCATGCCAGCTCCCCAATCCATCCAGCCGCCCGAAGAACTTTCGCACGCGAAAGTTCCGGTCAAGAAAAAGCCACTGAAGAAGAAGCGGAAGAAGCCCGCGATTCAGTACGAATGCAAGCCTGTCGCCAAACCGAAGTGATGGGCTTTCCGTCTTTGCGCATCCCCCTGGCGCAAGGCCCCACACGGGGAAATGCAGGGGTTCCAACCAACTTTCTACGTAGGAGTTATTGAAGATGAACGCAGCAATTCAAGCAGTCGATGTTCGCAAGGAAGCGGGCCAGTGGTTCAAGGCCCTGATGCTCGCCGGCCTGATCCTGGGTCTGATGATGCTGGCTTCCGGCGCATACGCCAGTGACGGCACGGAGTTCGACGCCGCCGTAACCAAGTGGGACGGCTGGGTGAAGGGCAACCTCGGCAAGCTGGCCGCCCTGATCGCCATCGGCGTGGGTTCCGTCGTCGCCGCCGTCAAGAAGGACTGGAGCTGGTTCTTCGGCGCGGTGGTGCTGTCGATGGGTATCGGCGTGATCGTCGGCATCGTCAACGCCAGTTTCACGGCCGTCATCTAAGCGCAGGAGGTGGCCATGTCCGAAAAAACGGATCTCTCTCACTACATCCCGCGCCGACTGGACGACGGAGCCAAGTTCCTCTTTTGGGAAATGGACGTTGCCATGATCGGCCTCATGGGCGTGTTGGTTGGCATTGGCTCCGGCTTCCCGGTGATTGGGCTGTTCCTTGGTATTGGAGCCGCCTTTTTCTACGGGAAGCTGAAGGCTGGGAAGCATCCGGGCATGGCCACCCACCTCCTGTACTGGTTCACCGGGTTTCCCGAGCCGAAAGAACTGCCGGGTAGCCACATTCGAGAACTCAATGGATAAGGGGCTACACGAGCAATGGCACCAGATAAAGCAAACAACGAGCGGGACGCGCTGAAAACGCAAGTCCGCTTTCACCGCGCGATGAACGCGGGCCTGCTGGGCACTCTGTTTTTTGGGGTGCTGCTGCTGGGCTTCGTAGTCGTGCGCGACACCACCAAGATCGTGCCGCCTGAAGTTAAGCGGCCCTACGAGATTGGATCGAACTACGCCAATAAGGACTACCTGCTGGATATGGCCGGTTATGTCCTGGGCACGGTGTTGACCGTCACGCCGGAGACGGTTGATTACAACAACAAGGTGATTCTCAAGATGGCCGACCCGGACGGCTACGCCGGGTTGAAGACCGCGCTTGATGCGGCCGCAATGCGGCTCAAACAGGAGCGAGTCACCACCATTTGGGTTCCTCGCAAAGAGGAAGTCAGCGAGCAGGACAAGCGCGTGAAGGTCAGCGGAAAACTCAAGACCTTTATTGCCGACAAGCTCACTTCCGAACGCGAGAAGGACTATCTCGTTGAATTCACCATCACTACCTCGGGGCGTCTCTATGTTTCCAAGATCGAAGAAATCGTTAAGCGCGATCCTTCTGCTAACAAGCCTGCTGGCAACTGAAGCAGGCGCAACGCAAGTCGTTGAGAACGCTGACCGGGGCCACGTTCAAGTCAATATCTCGGTCAACGAAACCAACCGTCTCGCAATCGACGGGCGCCGCATTGCCAATGTGGTGCCCAGCGTGAAGGGCGTGCTGGCAGGCCAGAAGGACGAGGCCCTGGGGGCTTACTACTTCACGCTGGCCAGCGAGTCGCCCAACCAGGGCACGGTCACAGTTTTCGTGTCCGACGAGAAGGGCGTCACCTACAAGCTGATCCTCGTTCCGCGTCCGGTGGCCGGCGAGGAAATCATCATCCGGCCGCCGAGCGAGAAGGCCACGCCTTCGAGCCGCGCAGCCGCTGATGGCCGCACCGTCTCCTACCAGCGCCGCATCAAGGACTTGATGCTGGTGATGGCCGACGACGAGCTGAAGGACAGCGTTGAAACCATCCCGGTGAACAAGGAAGTGCCTTTGTGGAAAGAGGGGCGCTTGATCCTGGTGGCCAAGTACATGGATGGCGAAGTGGTGGGCGAGAAATACCGCCTGACCAATGTTTCCCCCTCCGAAATGCTGCTGGTCGAGCAGGAGCTTTACCGCCGTGGCGTGCGCGCCATTGCCGTGGAGCACCACACGCTGATGCAGGGCGACGGGACGGACATCTACATCGTTCGGGAGCGCAAAGACAATGAGTGAACCGAACGCACAAACCAAGAAACGCCAGATGATGCTCATCGGCGGGGCCGTGACCGGCATTCTCGGTCTGGCCGGGGCCGGCATGTTCCTGTTCGACAGCGGCCCAGCGCAGCACCGCGAAAAGCCCAAGACAGTGAGCATCACCGCGCCGGGCACGGTAGATGACAAGGATGCTTGGCGCGCACAGCAGGCGGCCAAGGAGAAGTCCAACGAAGCCTTGATCGGGGAGGTTAAGACCCAACTCAAGGCGCAGGAGGAACAGAACAAGAAGCTCGCGCAGGCGCTAGAGGAACTGAAGGCCAACAAGGCCGCTGCCGGTTCCGCTGGCACCACCACGGCTGCGAAGCCGGATGCTTCCGTTCTGGACAAGCCTTTGCCCATTGGCAACGGCACCGGGCCGGGCCAGCGTGTTCTTCAGCCACCGAACGGCAAGGCCGGGGCCACCACCCTGAACCAGCCGCTCAATCAGGTGGATGTGCCGGCGCGGCGCGAGGTGGAAATCATCACCTTCAACAACGCCGAGGGCAAAGGTGCAGCGGGTGCTGCCGTAGGCGGCGCTGGTGGCATCACCGAAGTGCTGGGCTTCCCGACCGACGAAAAGGCCAAGAAGTACGGCACCACCTCGGGCGGTGCAGACGGCAAGAAGCAGACCATCGAGTTCCTGCCGGCTGGCTCCTTTGTGCGCGTGGCCATGCTCAACGGCGTGGATGCACCAACAGGCGGGCAAGCCCAATCGAACCCGCTGCCGGTGGCCTTCCATGTGCTCGATGTCGCCAATTTGGCCAACAAGCACAAGCTGGACATCAAGGATTGCCGCATCGTGGCCGCGACCTGGGGCGACCTGTCATCCGAGCGGATGATGGGCCGCACAGAAACCCTGGCCTGCGTCATCAACGGCGAAGCCGTTGAAATGGCGATCAAGGGCCAAGTGATCGGGGAAGACGGCAAGGCCGGCGTGCGGGGTCGTCTCGTCACCAAGCAGGGCCAGTTGCTCGCCAATGCCCTGTTTGCCGGCGCGCTCAGTGGTATCGGGAAAGCCTTCCAGTCCTCCGCAACCATCACCAGTACGGGCGGCGGCGGCATCACGCAAACCATCGACCCGGACAAGATCGGGCAAGCCGCTATCGGTGGTGGGGTGGGTAGCGCGGGCCAGCAGCTCGCTCAGTACTACCTCAAGGCTGCGGACAAGCTGTACCCCGTCATCGAAACCGATGGCGGCCGTACCGTCGAAATCCTCATCACCAAGGGCGCTGTTTATTCCGGCAAGGCGCTCGCCAAGGACGATTACCGGGGCCTCCTGAAGCGCACCGGCACCAACTCCAGGAGATACGAAGATGATTAAACGAGTGTTGACCCTCGCGCTGGCTGCTGCGCTGGCTGTTCCCGCATTTGCCCAAGATGAAGCGCCCGCTTCCGTGGTCGAGAAGTTCAAGACCATGTACCCGAAGACGACCTTCAAAGAAATTCGGAAGTCGCAAGTCTCCGGGCTGTATGAGGTGGTGATGGGCGAGAACATCGCCTACACCGACGAGTCGGGCCGCTACTTCATTTTCGGGCACCTGTTCGACATGCAGCAGCAAGTCGATCTGACTGCCCAGCGCAAGCTCGATAGCAAGAAAACCGAGTTCCCGGCGCAGCAACTTGGCCAAGCAATCAAGACGGTCAAGGGCGACGGCAGCCGCATCCTGGCTGTGTTCAGCGACCCGGATTGCCCCTACTGCAAGCAGTTGGAGGGCGAGCTGGCCCGCCTGGACAACGTGACCATCTACACCTTCCTGTACCCGCTCGAATCGCTGCACCCGGACGCCAAGACCAAGGCTGTCAGCGTGTGGTGCGCGCCGAACAAGGCCAAAGCCTGGAGCGAGCTGATGCTGGCTGGCAAGAAGCCCAAGCTGGTGGCCTGCAACAACCCCGTCAACGACAACTTGGTGCTGGGTTCCAAGCTGGGTGTGGTGGGCACTCCGACCCTGATTGCCGCCGATGGCCGCGTCCTGCCTGGCTCCGCACCGGCCGAGAAGATCGACCAATGGCTGAACGCCGGCAAGCCTGCCGCGCCGGCCGCCACGCAGGAGGCAACCCAATGAAGCGCACGGCCTTGATGTTTGGTGCCGGCGCGCTGGCCCTGGCCCTGACGGGCTGCGGTTCGCTGGCTGGCCGCGACTGCGGCGCTTGCTGCAAGGGAGTCGGTTTCAGCGGCAGTGCCGCGCACGCATGGGAGGGAAGCAAATGAAGGCACTGGCCTTGACCTTTGGCATCGGGGCCGTGGTGGCCCTATCCGGTTGCAGCAGCATGTCCGGCTTTGATGCGAAATCCGAATTCGCGTGCAAGGCCCCGGACGGCATCTTGTGCGAGTCAATGAGCGGCATCTACGCCAATGCCCAGGCGAAGAACCTGCCGGGCCAGCGCGTGAATGCGCGCGGCGAGGCTCCGGTGGAACTTTCGCAGGCGAAAGCCGGCAGCAACGTGATGACCAAGCCCATCTACTCGGGCACGCCGATCCGCAGCGCACCGCGCCTGCTTCGGGTCTGGTTTGCCCCGTGGGAAGACACCGATGGCGATCTGCATGACCAGTCCTACGTGTACCTGCCGGTCGATTCCGGCCGCTGGCTGATCGAGCACAACCGCCGCCGCATCCAGGACAACTACCGGCCAGTGCGCGCGCCGTCGAATGTGACGGCACAGGCTGCGCAGCCGCAAGCGGCCGGCGCTGGCCAGCAACGGCAAAGCCCTGGCGTGCTGGGGCAACAGCCGACGCCTCCCACTGACAACGGGATGGAGTCTATCGGCGTCCGTCAAGACCGCATGAGCAACGAGCAAGCAACCGAGCTGCTGAACGGAATTATGCGCCCCGGCAACGTCATCCCGGACAGCGAATAAACAACGCTGGCCGGGCGGCCAACATGGAGAACATTCAATGCAAGACAGCATGATGGACAAGCTAAAGGGTGCTGCCGCCCGGTTTTGGGACGAAACCGTGCTGGGCAACACCTCGGATGTCGGGAGCCAGCCGGCCCCCGTGGCGGCCGCCAACGAGGTGACGAGCCTCTACGGCCTTCACAGCATCCTCAAGTACGACCAATACGACCCCGACACGGGCCTTTTCTACAACGACAACTCGGTGGCCTTCTGCTTTGAAGTCATTGCCCAAACGGGCGCGGACGACGACATGGCAAGCCGCCTCAATACGCTCTTTACCCCGGTGCCGCCGCACTACGGGATTCAGTGGTGCCTGTTCGGTAGCCCGGTGCTGGATGACCAGTTCCAAGCGTACATGGATCAACGCCATATCGCGGTGGACAACGGCAAGACCACACCGTTCTTCGAGGAGCTGGCCAAGCGCCGCGTGGAGTACATCTACAAGGCCAAGGGCAAGCCGCTTTGGCCCAACGACAACTACGTGGTGAAGAACATCAGGCTGCTGTTCTCCATCACCAAAGCCGGCTCTTTTCGTGACGCCAAGCTGGTTGAGGAAATGTACGAGCTGCGCGAGACAGTGCGCGCTTCGCTGCGCACGGCAAGCCTGCCGTCCTTCCCCCTCGATGCTGACGGGCTGATTAGCTTCCTGTGGCCGATCCTCAACCCCGAAAGCATGTTCAGCAAGGAGCCGTTCCCCGATCTGCGCTACGACGACGGGAAATCCATCAAGAACCAAGTCACCGCCTTTGGCCAGCATGTGCGCGTGAAGGCCAACGAGCTGCTGTTTGGCCTGCCGCCCGAGAAGCAGGGCGACGAAGACAAGCGCATCGCCGTGCGTGGCTTCGGCGTGCTTCAGTACCCGCAGAAGAAAGAGCTGTGGGAGATGGCCAACATCATCGGTTCGTTTTTCGATGACGGCCTTCAATACCCGTGCCCGTTCCTGGTGTGCGGTGGCGTCTTCACGCTTGACCCCAACGTGGTGGATGGCAAGGCTCAGATCAAGGCCGCGCGCACCAAGCAAAACGCCAAATCCAAGATGGCCGAATTCCAGCCCGAGCTTCAAGCCCAGGCGAACGATTGGGACATCGTGCTGCACCAGCTCAACAACGGCGGCAGCATGTGCGAGCTGTACCACACGCTGCTGCTGTTCGCGCCCAAGCGCGTCATCAACCGGGCCAGCCAAGTGGCCCTGAACGTATGGCGTAGTGAACGCTTCACGATCTGCCCGCTGCAACTGCTGCAACTGACAGCCTTGTACGCCAGCCTGCCCATGACGCTCACCGAGACGGTGCGCGACGACTTGCAGAAACTGCGGCTCATCACGTCCAAGACCACCGTGAACGCCGTAGACATGGCCCCTGTGATCGGTGAATGGAAGGGTGCAGGCGACCCGGTGATGATGTTCTTCGGCCGCCGTGGCACGCCTACCTTCCTCGACTTCTACAGCAACCAGCAGGGCAACTACAACGTGTTCGTGGCGGGTGTGTCCGGTTCGGGCAAGTCCGTGACCATGAACGAAGTCGTTTCGGCTTATCGCGGCATCGGTGCGCGGGTGTGGGTCATCGATGTGGGCCGCAGCTATCAGAACCTGATCCGGCTCCAGAAGGGCACCTTCCTGGAATTCACGCCGAGCACGAAGCTGTGCATAAACCCGTTCAGTTGGGTGGGCACCGACGACGAGCTGGATTTCAAATCCGAAATGCGGATGCTCAAGCCGATGATCGGCCGCATGGCGTCCCCCAATGCGCCGCTGACGGAATTCCAGTACGCGCTGATCGGGGAGGCGATTACCGCCGTCTGGCAGGACTACGGGCAGGACACCAACCCGACCCGCATCCGCGACTACCTGTTGAGCAACATCAAGAACGAGTCGGGCAGCACCGAGCGCGTGGCCTACGAGCTGGCCAAGCAGCTCGCGCCGTTCACCAAGGATGGCGTCTATGGGGACTTCTTCAACGGCCGCGCCAATATCAGCTTGGACGCCGACATGGTGGGCCTGGAGCTGGAAGAACTGAAGAACGCGCCCGAGTTGCGCCGAGTGGTGCTGTTCGTGCTGACCTCGCGCATTGCCCACGACATGTACCTGACCCGCGACCGCAAAAAGCTGTGTCTGGTCGATGAGGCGTGGCAGCTCCTGGGGGCCGACAAGGAAACCGCCGAGTTCATCGAGGAAGGTTACCGCCGCGCCCGGAAGTACAACGGCATTTTCTGCGTGGGTACGCAGGGCATCGAGGACGCCTACAAGAACGATGCGGCCCAGGCGGCCTACAACAACGCCGACTGGAAGATTCTGCTGCGCCAAGACCGCAAGAACCTGGAAAAGCTGATCGAGGACGGCATGGTGAATTTCTCGCCGGCCGTGAAGCGGATGCTGCTGTCGTTGCGTACCGAGCGGGGCCGCTTCAGCGAAATGCTCATTTCCTCGCCTAACGGCGATTCCGTGGTGCGTCACATCCCCGATCCGTTCTCCCTGCTGATGGCTTCGACCAACGCGCAGGACTTCAACGAATGCAACGCGCTGCTGGAGCAGGGCCATTCCACGATGGAAGCCCTGGAAATCATGCTGGCACGCCGTACCCCTCAAGAACAACTGTCCCCGCGCCGGAGGAAAGATGACTACTGAACCGACCACCAACCCAACCCCCGAGACGCCAGCGCCGACCGAGGCCGCCGCGCCGGCCGCCGACCGGATGCGTTATGTGATCCCGGCCGTGCTGTCCACCTTGCTCACGCTGGTGGCGCTCGCGCCAGTGGCCTACGTCATCAACCGCAACATGCCGGCGCGCGTGGCCACCGTGGACTTGCAGGTGCTGGTGGAAGAAGACCAGAAGCGCACCCTCGACGTGATCGGCAAGGGCGGCGACGTGACCGACGAACAGCGCGCAGTGGCGCAGAAGCTGACCATCGACTTTGCCAAGAAGCTGTCCGCGACCGTGGATGCGCTGGGGCAAGAGTGCAACTGCGTGATCGTCAACAAGGCGGCGCTGCTGGGCGGCGTGACCATCGACTACACGGATCAAGTCCGGGCGAGGATGAAGTGATGAAGGCGAAGCGCATCTACTGGACGGTTTGCGCGGGTGTGTTCGCCGTGGGTGCGCTGGCCGCCGCCACTACCCCTTGGCTGGATTACACCTTCAACCTGACCAACAGCCTGCCCGGCACCCTCTACGTGATCCACAAGGGCGGGGAGGTCAAGAAGGGCGAACTGATCGCCTACCGCTGGCACGGCGGGGCAACCTATCCCGCTGGCACCACCTTCATCAAGCGCGTGGCCGGTGTGGCTGGCGACACGGTTAAACGGGCCGGCAGCGCGTTTTGGGTGAATGACCAATACATCGGCACTGCCAAGCCCTTCTCGAAGGCTGGCGTGCCTCTCCAGCCGGCGCAGGATGGGGTTATCGGGGCAGGGGAGTATTTCGTTTCGACGCCCAACCCGAACAGCCTGGACTCGCGCTATGCGCTGACCGGCAACGTGAAGCAGGCCGAAGTCATCGGGAGGGCCTATGAAATTTTCTAAGCTGATCGCGGCCCTGCTGATCGCCTCGATCCTGCCCGCCGCGAACGCGGCGAGCTTGGGCAGCATCGGGCCGACCTACCCGATTGGGGAGGAAAGCGCCCTCGACATGATTATGAAGAAGCTGCGCGAAAAGGAGCGCAGCGGCGAGCTGAAGCGGTTGCAGGAAGAAGCCATCCGCCGCTCGATGGGCAGCATCAAGAACATGAAGCCGGTGGATGGCATCACCACCGTGCGCGCCCGCGCACAGCGTTTCATCGACCCCACCGTGACCTACACCAAGCCGGTGACGACCGACGACGGCCGCATCGTGGTGCCGGCCGGCACGAAGATCAATCCGCTGGACATGACCAGCCTCACGAAGACGCTGGTTTTCTTCGACGGCCGCGACCCCGAGCAGCGCGAAGCTGTGGGGCGCTTGGTGGCCAAGGCTGGCCAGCTCAAGGTGAAGCCGATTCTCGTTGCTGGGTCTTGGCTCGACCTCACCAAAGCCTGGAAGACCCAGGTTTTCTACGACCAGAAGGGCACCCTTTCCAAACGGTTCGGCATCACGGCCGTGCCGGCTGTGATTCGTCAGCAGGGAAAGATGCTTGTGCTCGATGAGATTCCCGCGAAGGAGCTGCAATGAAACGCTGGCTTGTAATGGCTTTCATGGTGCTCGCGGCGACTTTCGCGCGCGAAAGTATGGCCGGCGTGTGCCAGGGAAAGTTTGCCAACCCCATCACCGATATTTGCTGGAGCTGCCTGTTCCCGCTGACACTGGGCGGCACGCCGATCATGACGATGGGCCAGGAGGATACCGGCAACCCTGACGGCTTCCTTTGCACCTGCACCAACCCCCTGCGCATCGGCATCAAGACCGGCTTTTGGGAGCCGGCGCGGCGCGTGGATGTAACCCGCACCCCGTACTGCTTTGTCTCGCTTGGCGGCATCAAGCTCGATCCCGGTATCCGCGCCCCGGAAGGCGAGATCCGTTTGCAGCAAGACAACACCAAGCAGTCCAACTATCAGGTTCATTGGTACGCCGACCCGATCCTGTATTGGCTGGAGGTGATCCTGGACAACCCGTGCCTGGAGACGGGTTCCTTTGACGTGGCCTACATCACAGAAGTCGATCCGACTTGGAACGACGACGAGCTGACCATGCTGCTGAACCCGGAAACCTTCCTGTTCGGCAACCCCATTGCTCAAGCCGCGTGTGCCGGCGACTGCGTGTTGTCATCGGCCGGCTTTGGCAGTAACGCGCTTTTCTGGTGCGCCGGCTGCCAGGGTTCGATCTACCCCTTCAACGGTCATGTGCAGGCCCACGTCTCGCACGTTCAAGCCAGCTCGCTGCTGGTGCAGCGCATGACGGCCAAGCTGCACCGCGAATTCCTGATGTGGGGCACCTCTGGCGCTGACGGCTTGTGCGGCATCTATCCCGAGCCGGTGATGGACAAGACCCAATACAAGTACCAGATGCTCTACCCGATCCCGCAGACGGAAAAGATCAACGGGCGCTGCTGCCAACCCTATGGCCGCACGACCGCGATTTGGGGCGCTGGCAAGAGCTACCCGTATGCCGGCGAAGACTTCGCCTACATGATTTTCCGAAAGAAAAACTGCTGCCTGGGAGTGGGATTCTGATGAACAAGAAAACTGTCATCGGGCTGATGCTGCTGGCCGCTTTCGCGCGCGAAAGCGTGGCGCAGAGCACGCCGACCGCATCCCAGCTCGACCAAGAACGCCAACGCATCGAGCTTGAACGCAAGCAGATGTTCGATCCGAACAACCCCGCCTCGAAGGCCAAGAAGGGCGCTATGCCCAACTCGGCCGACATCGACCGGGAAATGCGCCGCGTGGATCGTGAGCGCAAGCAGATGTTCGATCCGAACAATCCCGCGACCAAGAACGCCGCCAACGTCTTCCCCAACGTGCCGACGCCGGAGCGCGCCGGGATCGACATCGAGGCGCTGGCCAAGCAATACGAGCAAAAGGCCCAAGCCCGCAAGATGGATGACCTGATGATTTTCGCCAGCTTCACGATGCCGGCCGAATCGCTCAAGCGGATCGTCAGCCAAGCCAACCGGGTGGGGGCTTCCGTGGTGCTGCGCGGTTTCAAGAACAACTCGCTGAAGGATACGGCGCTGGCCATCAAGGAGCTGGGAGAACAGGGCGGCAACGTCCTGGTGAACCCCAACGCCTTCACCAAGTACAAGGTCAAGGCCGTTCCCACGATGGTGCTGGCCAAGGCTGCAACCATCGACCAAGTGGACAACGAGGGCTGCGCCCTCCCTGACAACTTCGTGGCGGTGGCCGGTGACGTTTCGCTGGACTACGCCCTGGACGAGATTGTGCGCCGCGCTCCGCAGTTTGAAGCCGTGGCGTCTCGCTACCTTCGCCAGATCAGGGGGAACCAATGAAGCGCGTCCTTTCCATCGCCGCAATGCTGGCTGCTGTGGGTGTGGCCAGCGCACAAACCATCACGACGCCGGCCGACGCCTTCAACGCCGGCAAGGATTTCGCCAACACCGGCAAGGGTGTGGCGGGGGGCAAGATCAATGGCGCAACTGGCTCCAACGTGCTGCCGTACTACAGCACCACGGCACCGGAGACGGCCAACTTCCAGGAGGGGCGCAACCTCATCGGCGGGGCGGGCACGAACAAGCAGATTCAGTGCGAGACGTACAAGGCCCCCAATGCCTTCCAGCAGCAGGAATGCGACGCGGTGAACTTCATGAGCAAGAACCCGACGCAGCGGCCGAAGTTCACCATCGACAAGAAGACTGACCCGATCCTGACCGGCTCCAAGGGCGTCATCAACAATCCCGGCAGCATCCCCGGCGCGTCGACGCAGCAATGCCGCGTGGAGCGCGTGAAGAACCCGGCGACCTACATCACCGAGACTTGCACGGAAACGCAGACGCTGGAAAACCTGTCCTGCAAGCGCGTGCTCAAGGTGGCGTGCGATCCCGAGCGCGACGGCTGCGACCAGGGCGGCATTGTTCCGAATAGCTGGGCCGGCGACATGGCCACCAGCTTCACCCCGGACGGGGCCGGCAACTACATCCTCCAGTTCGGCACCATCGCGGACAACTATTGGGGCGGCTGGGGTGCGGTGTACGACCGCAACCTCACTTTCGACATCCGCGACGTGGGGCTGATTACCCGTTTCGCCCTGACCCGTGCCGCGTTTGACGACTGGCTGATGGTCAAGGTGAACGGCACCATCGTTTATGTCGGCCCGCGTGGTGGCGACCGCCTCGAAATCTATTCGCCGCCTCCAGTCTTCGAGTCCTCCAGCACGCGCTCATGCACGCAGACTTGGGACGATTGGGGCAGTGGCTGGCAGTGCTCAGATACGGGCGGCGGCGGCTGGTGGGGCGGCGGCGGTGGCGGTAATGCCGTCTCCTACCAATCCTGCACGGCCGTGGGCGGCGGCTGGAATTGCACTGCTAGCGACTACCGCACCGGCATGGTTCAGTACTGCGCCACCTGCTTCAGCGGCCCGGAGCTTTCGACGAGCTGGAACTTCGGCTTGAACATCGACGTGAAGCCCTACCTCAAGAACGGCTCCAACACGATCTTCATGCGGACGATTGTTGCGGGTGGCGGTGAAGGGGCGATCCAGCTCACGACGCGCCAACTGTGCCCGCGCAACTGCTATGACCAATGGGACAACAGCCAGTGCGCTCCCCTGGAACAGAGGGCTCAATGATGATGAAGAAGATTCTTGCCGCATTGGCCTTTGTCGCCAGCTTCAGCGCCTTCGCAGCGCCTGACTGCCAGAAGACAGGCACGGTCTGCACCGCGCCCAACCAGACGCGCAACGTGTCTGGCCTGTCTGTCTTCCGTGAATGCTGGGAGTACCAGGACACCTATCAATGCCGCAGCCAGAACATGGTCAACGACTGCCAGCCGCTGCGAGACAAGGGGTGCTCGCAGATCGGATCGTCATGCGTGGAGCGCGACGATTCCGGCACCTGCGTGATGTACGAGCAGAAATACAACTGCCCGGACAAGCCTGAAACCTACACCGAGAAAACGGTGTGCGATCAAAGCGCCTTCTGCCAGAACGGCGGGGCAGGGTGCTTTGATACCAGCGCACCACCCGACAAGGACTTTGGCCAAGCGGCCGTGATGATGGAGGCCGCCCGCGAGGCCGGCGTCTACGGCATCGACCCGAACAAGGTCGAAATCTTCAAGGGCTACATGGAGGAATGCAGCATCAAGGTCTTGGGCGGCACCACGCTCAAGAGCTGCTGCAAGTCAGCCGGTGGCGGCCAGAACTTCACCAATTACAAGTTGCTTGGTGCTGGCATGACGGTGGCCGGCGAGGCTGGGCGCGAATCCATCGTTATGGGTTCCAAGTACGTCTATGACTCGCTCTACGGTCAGCTCGATAGCTCGCTGATCGACAAGGGCCTTGGAGCGATGAATAGCTGGGCCTCCGGCTTGGGGGATGGAGTCTTCAACCCGCAATTCGGGTTCTATGGCTTCACCTTCGAGTTCAGCATGGCCAACGGGTTTCAGTTCGTTAGCTTCGATCCTTATAGCTTCGCCCTTCAAATCGCAATCATGCTGATCCAGGAATGGTTGAGCTGCGATTCGGCCGAGCAGGTCATGGCCATGAAGCGCGGCCAAAACCTGTGCGTCCATATCGAGACGTATTGCAGCAAGAAGGTGCTGAAGGTCTGCGTGGAGAAGAAGGAGCGCCACTGCTGCTTTAACTCCAAGCTGGCCAAGATCATCAATCGCCAAGGCCGCGCGCAACTCGGGATGCCGATGAATAGCTGCGGCGGCTTCAACCAGGCGCAGCTCCAAGCCCTCGATTTCTCCCGGATTGATCTGTCCGAGTTCATCGCGGACATCGTGCCCAAGGATGTGCCGGCATCGACCATGAGCAACCGGGTGCAGCAGACCGTCAACCAAAAAGTTCAGAGCTACTACGACCAATGAAAACTCTCTCTATCGCCCTCATTCTGCTGGCCTGCTCGACTTTCGCGCGCGAAAGCCTCGCTGGGCCAACCGTCTATACCCGGCAACACGACGTGCTGGCCGCCGCGATCCGCAACGGCAGCTCCAGCGGCGTCATGGAAGGGGAGGTGGCCGAGCACTTCACGCGCCAATTCCGCTCGTCCGGGCCGCTGCTGGTGACTGCCAAGGTCATCAAGTCTTTCAGTCGCGCCGACTGCAAGCGCCTTGAAATGGTGTTCACCAAGAAGGACGTGGACACCCCGCAAGGGCGAACCGACGCGATCCTGAAGACCCAGCTTAACTACTGCCTCGACGGCACCCCGCCAATTTCCGTGGAGTAAGCCAATGATGAAGCGAAGCATTCTCCTGCTGGCCCTGCTGTCCGGGTATGCCAATGCGCAGTCACTGGATTACCCCTCTGTTTGGCAATGCGATGCGAACAAGCCCAACTGGTACTGCGACATGGACGAGGCCAAGCCTCAACCCGTGCAGCCGACACCGGCACCGGCCCGGCCGCAGAGCAGCCGCAAGACCGACCAGCCCAAGCGCATCGAGCTGAAGGACATCAAGACCGCCGAGCAACTGCGGCAAGAGCTGAAGCGCCGGGAAGACGTGGCGGTGATGAATCCCACCGACCAGAACATGAAGGACTACCTGGAGCTGTGGCAGATGACGCAGGACAAGGGGGCTGTCTTCGCTGACAACTGGCGGCGCGTGGTCTGGCAAAACCCGAGCCTCGACTACGCGCAAAAGCGGCCGGTCAATAACTCCGCGATCAAGATTTACGACGAGGGCCGCATTCAGAACGAGGAACAGCAACTGAAGATGCTGGCCAAGGAACACGGGCTGATCTTCTTCTTCCGTAGCGACTGTCCGTACTGCCATGCAATGGCCCCGACGCTGAAGATGCTTTCCGACAAGTACGGCATCGAGGTGCTGCCGGTATCCGTCGATGGCATGGGCCTGCCCGAGTTCCCGAACCCCCGCGACGGCCGCGCGCAAGCTGCGGCTTGGGGGATTGAGCGCGTGCCGGCATTGTTCATCGGCTCGAAGCAGACCGGCGACCGCGCACCCGTGGGCTTCGGGATGATGGCCCTGACCGAAATCGTGAATCGAATTTTTGTCCTCACCGGCACCAAGCCCGGCGATAACTTCTAAGGAGCTGCCCATGCTACTGAAAAAAGTAACGGCGCTGGTGACGGCATTTGCTTTCACCACCTCTACCTACGCCATGAACATGCAGGAGCTTTTCGACTCCGTGAATGCTCAAGGCAACGTCAGCAACCCGGCCGTGCTGCAAGGCCAGACGATGAACCTCTACACCGGGGGCAGTCTGTTCATGCGAATGCCCAAGCGAACCTACCAACTGGCCACGGTGACGCCGCCGAGCTGGAACGCTGGGTGCGGAGGCATTGATCTGTTCGCAGGCGGCTTCTCGTTCATCAACAAAGAGCAGTTCGTGGCCATGCTGCGCAACATCGGCTCGAATGCCCTGGGCTACGGCTTCAAGCTGGCTATCCAGAACCTGTGCCCGACCTGCGACAACGTGATGCAGGCCCTGCAAGCCACGGCCCAAGCGGCTAACCGTCTGAACATGGATTCGTGCGAAGCGGCCAAGGGGATCGTCAATGCGGCCGTGCCCGACACCTGGACACGCGGCAAGCAGAACGCGGCCAAGAACTTCGGTGTGGACACCAATATTTTCGAGAACATCACCGACGCTTGGACGAACGTGATGAACAGCGAAAGCCGGGCCAACCAAACGGTTAACTCGGTGGCCAACGCGAGGCCCGAGGCGAAAGACCAGCTCCCGACCGGCAACGTGGTTTGGAAGGCGCTCAAGAAGCTCGACGGCATCACCGACGAGCAACGCATGATCCTGATGTCGATGATCGGCAGCATGATCTTCCCGACCGGCGACACCCCGCAACTGCCAATCCCGCTGCTGCGTAAGGAAATCACGGTGGAGGCCCTGGTGGGTGCGCGTACCACCTCAGACACCATCACGGTGCCGATCTGGCGTTGCGACACCACCAGCGCGGACGGCTGCTTGAGTCCGACCGAGGACGAAGTGACCACCAAGAGTTTCAAGACGATGGTGCGGGAGAAGATGGAAAAAATCTCCGACAAGATCGCCAACCGTTCAGCTCACGACGACATGGCGGCCACCATCGGCTTCTTGAACGCAACCGATCTGCCCATCTACAAGATGCTGGCCGTGACGACGACCCTCAACAACACCTCAATGGCTGATGCGCTGATTGGCCGCTACCAAGAGCTGATCGCCGCCAAATACGCCGAGGTTTACATCCAGCGTGCCGTCACCGACCTGCGCGGCGCAATGGCGAAGTTCTCCGCCGCAGCCGACGCTACCCAGGCCGCCGAGCTGGGCAAGATGAAGCCCGAGCTGGAGGAAATTTCGCGCGCAGCAAAGCAGGTGCTGGCCACTGCCTACTCGCAGACCATCAGCACCTACAACATCGCCCAGGAGGTGCAGTACATGGAGCGTGCGCTGAATGCCAACCTGTCGCAGACGCTGCGTAACTCGCTCGCCTTCGGCAAGAGCTTGCGCTAAGGGGGGATGCCGTGGACATCGAAATTCAAACCTACTGGAACGTAGAAACGCTCTACTACGTCTTCAACGCCGTGGCCTCGATGATGGCCGGCGCTGGCTTCGCTGGCTTGCTGAAGCTGGTTTTCCTGTTCGCCATTGCAATCGGCATGTTCGGCTATATGAACAAGCAGCTCGAAATGGCGAAGTGGTTTATCCATGCCTTGGCCTTCGTGACGGTGCTGAATATGCCGATCGCGCGCGTTGCCTTGACCGACAAGACAGGGCTGGAGCCGCCGCGCGTGGTTGATAACGTCCCTTTTGCCCTGGCCGTCACTGCGCAGACGACCAATCTGGTGTTCGGCGCGCTGACAAATACCTATGAAACGGTCTTCGGTGTGCCCGAAGACCTGGGATTGCAAAAAGGGGATGTGGGCTTCGGGCACCGCATCCTGAAGCAAGTGAATAACGCGACGATCCGCGACCCCAGCTTGCGCTCCGACCTGATGCAGTTCATCAAGGAATGCACGCTGTACGACGTGAAAGACGGTGAAATCACCCCGCAGCAGATTGTGGGCGGCACCGATACCTGGAACGTGATTTTCAACAACACGAGTCCGGCCCGCTTCGTCACCTACAACACCCTGACGAATGCGCCAACCACCGATACCTGCACCAATGTTGCGGCCATCCTGAAGGAGAAGGTCAACGACGCCGTAACGGCTGGCCAAGCGTTCTACGGCAAGCAGGCTTTCACGCGGGCAAGCAGTGATGCCATCGCTACCAGCATGTTCGTTTCGACGGTGGGTACGTCCTACGACTGGATTCTGAACAACTCCAGCAACGCCTCCGACGCGATGAAGCAGGCGATGTTCAACAACATCTGGAAGGAGGCCGGCACCGAGCTGCCGGCGCTGCTGAACGATCCTGCGCGGGTGGCCGAGGTTAATGCCCTGGCCGGCGCTGCCCAGGCGGCACGGCAAGCTGACGGCTCCAACAGCACGTTGAGCCTGCTGGCCCAAGAGACGCTGCCCCACATGCGCAACTGGATCGAGGCAATCATCTACGGCCTGTTCCCGGTTGTTGTGGTGCTGATGGTTGTCAGCTCGACCGAGGGTGCAAAGAAGATCATCGCGGGCTACATGATGTCGCTGGCCTGGATCGGCCTGTGGCCAATCTTGTTTGCCGTCATCAACCACCTGTCGCTCATGCACTTGCGCTACAAGGCGCGCGCGCTGGAGCTGGCGGCCGGTGTGCCGTTCCAGCTCACCGATGCTTTCGACGCCACGCTGACCAACGAGCAGGCGGCCATCGGCTACATGGTTGTCCTGGTGCCATTCATCGCCGGGGCCATCATCAAGCTGGGGCAGGGCGGTTTCATGGGTGTTGCCGACCGGATGATGACCGGCTTTGCCTCTGCCGGCGCAGCGGTAGGCGCAAGCAATGCCAGCGGCAATGTCAGCATGGGCCAAGCTGGACTTGATACCGCATCGGTCAACACGACCTCGATGAACAAGTACGACAGCAACATCGGCCTGCAAGGCGGCGGGGCAACCATCGGCCGAGGCAATGGCTCGACGGCCACAATGGCCGCGAACGGCGCGGTTGCCTTGCAGCAGCTCCAAAACCGGATGCTGACGCAGATGAACATGGATCACCGACTGGAAGCCGGCCGCAACCAGGAAGCGCATCGTACCGACATCACTTCGACCGGGGATCAACTGGCGCGCCGGCACGGCGACAGCTCAAGCCTCACGGACGTGAAGGGGCACGATACAACCCGTGGCCAATACCAGAACACGGGCGTGGTGGCGGCTCGCGGGAGCGAGGGCGGGTATGGTGGCCAGCACTCCACTGGCCAGAACTTGGATCGTAACTTCCGTGAGGGTTCGCACTTCCGCACGGCGGCCGGTGCCAATGACCAGCTCCACATGAATTTGGGTGTTGGCCGTGGGAACCCCAGCGGCGGCGGTGCTCCTGGTGCGGGTGGCGCAGGTGGCGCACCTGATCCGCGCGAGGAAAAGCGTATTGCCGACGCCATGAAGCAGGGCGGCGCGAACCAGCAACAGATCGACCAGGCGCTGAAGAACTACCGTGGCGGCAAGGGCGGTGCCCAGCCTTCGGGCAGCCTCATTAACGCGGGCCTGGGGTACAACGGCGCGAAGACCTACACCGCCGAGCACGGCCGGGATCGGGGCGTGGATACGGTTCATGGCAACCAGGAGGCCGCGCGCACCGAGCGCACGTTTGCTGAACGCGGCTCTCGCACCGAGCAGGCCGGGACGGGCAATCAATCGGCCCAAAACGACCGCCACGGCCGCGATGCCGCCCTTACGAACGTGGATGAGGTTTCCCGCGTGCGTGATGTCTCTGATCGTCGTGAATTCGGTACTGGCGACCGCGCCAACCGGAGCGATAGCAACAGCTTCACGACTCACAAGGATCTGATGGCCGATCCGTATCTGTTCGAGAAGGTGGCAGCGCGCAATGGCATGACCGCCATGCGTTTCGCCAACCAATCCGAAGACCGGATCATGGACATGGTGCAGGACTACGTGAGCGAGAAGGGCATGGTTCAACAAGCCACCAGCATGCCGCAGCAGACTTTCGCAGGCGAAAAACTGCCGACCACGAAGGGCGAGCTGGAGAGGCAATCCGCCAAGGATCGCGCCGGCATCCCGCAGGACATCCAGGGCGTCCACAAGAAGAAGGTGGCACAGACCGGCTACGGCGGAACCGCTCCACTCAAGGTTGATACCTCTGCGCCTCCGATCATTGCGGAATCCAGAGGGGACGTACAGGGCCAGCTCGACCCGAAGAACAAGGGCAGCATCCCGGCGCGTGCTGGGGCCTTGGACGAGAACGTGAATGCCTGGGCCAGCCCGGACAAGGCTGTTGGCGCTGGGCGGGCCAACCCCGCAGCCGTCAACGAGGACAACATGATCCGCGACGGCAAGGACACCGTTCAGAAGGCTTGGGACAAGCTGACTGGCGGCGACGGTACGGCAGACGGCGAAAAGCTGAACGACAACATGAAGCGGGAAACAGCCGCCTCGGTTCAGATCAACAACGGCAGCAAGTAAAGGGAAAGGGGGCTTTGCCCCCTTTCAAGAATTGCCGCCCGTGTAGTTATCGCCCCAGGGTAAATGATGAACAACACAAGACTTGCCGGTAAATGGATTAACGCCTGCTGCGCTATTTGGTGCGCCAGTGCCGGGCCATTTCGACATTCCCTTGAATCCATCGCTTAACCACCATGCAAGCCAGAATGGAATCCAGAAAATCAATCCGCCGCCGAGCATTGGAATGTAGTCGGCAAGGAAATTACCACCGGATGCCGAAAGTGCAGCAGCGGCCGGCAATGGAAGCCAGAGCATCCAGCGCCTTCGAGAGAACAGCATTTTTGTCAGTCGCATCATTATTGTTCCTCAATAACCAGCGTCACGTAAGTGGCCGTGTTTTTGTCGTCTTGCATATGCACGACACGGAAGCCTTTTTCGTAAATCTGCTTGATCGTCACCTTGCCGATGTGTTCGCACTGCAACACCGAGTCGCCACCACGGAAGGGGCCGATGCAGACACCGCCACGCTTCGAGGCGGCCGCTTGGGCGCTGGCGTTCGTCATGGCGGCAAGTGCTGCCACGATGAAAGCAGCGTAAAGCATTTTTTTCATTACAACTCTCCTTCCAATTTGGATAGAATTTGCGCATCTTGTCTATTGACAAAATACGCCAAAAACCCTTACGGTGCAAGGGGATGAGCCAGATATTCAAGACTGTTTCCGCAGCGTGTGGCCATGTGTCGCGTGCTGTCTTCGTGAAAGCAGCGAGGCGGCTGGGTCTTTCGTCAGAATCTTACCGCATCGCTGATGAAGTGTTCCTCAAAGGCTACCGGCAGGCAACCGTCGCGCGCCACGTCGGCGTCTCGCGTCAACGGGTGCATTCAGTGTGCCGGGAGCTGCTGGAAGAAATCAACAACCAACTTTCCCCTGAAAGGGCAACCGATGAAAAAACTTCTCCTGATTCTCATTACCGCGGCCACCTTGGGCGGATGTGCTTCGCAACAGCCTCTCAGCATGAGAAATGACTGGCGCGCTGGCACCGATCAAACGCCGTATCGCTCGATCCCAACAGCTTTAATCTGTGACGACTGCAATTTGCAATGATCCCGTCTCACTGGTTCAGACGGATCATTCTGATCGTCTTCATCATGGAGGTTGCTGGCGGCATTTTGTGGGTAACTGGCAGGTTATCCACGAATCCGGCCGCCAAGCCAATGACTCAGGCTCTCGGTAGCCTGATATTCCTGTTCGGCTTTTATGCCAGCGCGCCATTATCGGCGCGCTTCCTTGCTCCGCGACCGTCGCGGGATGCTGCGCTTCAAGAGCGTTTGGCAAGGATAGTGGCAACCGTCCCTGATAGTCGCCCCGTCTTCCTGTATGACCATGCCGACAAGGAAGCCAACACTGTGGGGCTGCTGCCGAGTCATTCGCGCATCTACGTGACAACCGGCCTGCTGGCCAGCATGAGCGACGAGGGTATGCGGGGCGTGATCGCCCATGAAAACGCCCATGTTCATGAGCGCCACATCTTCGCCACATTCACCTATGCCTGCTCCTTTGCTGTGAGCAGCCACCTCCTGGACAACAACAACTTTTTCTTTGCCGCCTTCCTCCTGTTCCTGGGGATTCGCCGGTATTGCGAGTACCGGGCGGATGCCGGCGCTGCGCAGTCCGTAGGGCGCGGAACGATGTTGACGGCGCTGCGCGAGCTGGCCGTGTTGTACCCCTCGAAATCCTGGGTTCGCTGGTTCTCGTTCGCCAATGCCTACCCGACCTTGGCCATGCGGATGCGGGCCGTGGAAACTGGGCGCAAGGCCCTTCTGTGAGGTGAGCATGGATGCCTTCTACCTGCAATGGATCGGCTGCGCGTTTGGGGTGCTGGGAGCCTTGATGCTGGCCCTCAATAACCGCTTGTCCGGCTGGGGCTTCGTGTCTTTCCTGGCCTCGAATGTCTGCTGGATCGGCTTCGGCGTCATGACCGACGCGCCGGGCCTGATCTTCATGCAAGTGGCTTTCACTGCCACCAGCCTACTAGGCATTTATCGCTGGATGCTGGCCAAGCCCGACTTTCGCGCGCGAAAGCAGGAGGGGTGATGAGACGGTCGAAAAAGTACCACACGATCACCGACATCGTAGGCACGGTTTACTGCGAGCAAAAGGTGGTTTTCGACCGTGAGCGTGGGGATGCCCGGCCGCTGGAGGTTCGGGCGAAGGCCGCTGCCGGCACCTTCGAGCACCTACGGTTTCAGGTCGAAGGGCAGACGCGCGCAGCGATTGATCGGCGCTGTTTCATTGCCACCGCGATCTACGGGCCTGACGCGGCCGAGACGAATTTCCTGCGCGCTTGGCGTGATCGGGTGCTGATGCCGGCAATGGCAGGGCGCTTGTTCGTCCGAGCCTACTACGCAGTCTCACCTGGCTTGGTGCCCCTGCTGTGCAGGAGCCGGTGCGTGGCCACGGCTGTGCGCGCTGGGCTGAACGCCCTGCTTCGCTTGCTGGGGATGCCGCGATGAGCAACTTGGCCAGCTACATCCTATTCGCCCTTGCCCTGGTGCTGGCCGGCTGGACATTCATGGTCTGGCGCGGGTTCACTCAGAACTGGCTCCCTCCCGAGCTTGCGGCCGGCAAGGTGGCTCAAGTGGAACGCAACCTGTTCATCAATGCGCCGTTCCCCGTCGTGGGCCGGCCCGATCAGGTGTATCGGCTTCCTGATGGACTGCATGTTCCCCTCGAAAACAAGAACCGCGATGCCCACCGCGTCTATGAGACGGACATTGCGCAGCTCTCTTTGCAAGCGTGGCTGCTTCGCCTGAACGGACTCGAAACCGCGCCCTTTGGCTTCGTGGCCATCAACAACCGAAAAACCCGTGAGCGCCGCACCATGCGCGTGGAGCTGCGCGACGACGCCTATTGCGAGCAGTTGGTGGCCCGGTACATCGACATCACCGAGCGCAGGGCCAAAGCGCGCAAAAGCCGGGGCCGCAAATGCAACACATGCGGCCATCGTTCCGAATGCTTTTCTCTCAACCCTTAACCAACAACATGGAGATTCCACCAATGACTACCCCTGACCGCGAACTGCGCCTGATGGAAACTTTTGTCGGCCTTCTCAGCGACCATCAAAAGGACTTCGAGGGCTTCGTGCGCGACGTGGAGAACGTCCGCTACTGTCATACCCCCATCGACGGCCAGCAAATCAATCGTTGCGAGTACGCGCTGCGCAACATGGAGATTCGCCTGCTGACCATCCACAACTGCATCCAAGCGGGGCGGTTCGACGCTGAAACGCTCGATGCGTTGGTTCAGACCAAACATACCTGGGCCAGCATGAAGAACCGGGTGGATAGCTACCTGGGCGAAATCCACCAGATCATCAGCCAGACATCCGCCGCGCTGCGGCCGGTGCGCGAGAGCTTGGTGGCGTGATCGCCCTCCCCTTCCTATTGACGTTATCGCGCTAAACGCCTAGTGCCAGTAGGATTTTTTTGATAAACTTGCTTTCACCGTGAAAGCAAATACACGGCATCTGAATACTGGCACTGGACACCCGCATGGACAACTTACCGATGGATGCGCTGCTGACGCAGATATGGCAAATGGTTTCTCCCTACGTGGGCGGGGCCTGGGCCGCACTGCAACGCATCTTCGCTGAAACCCCTACCCCGCTGTTGATCGGCATTGTCGTTGGCTTGTTGCTCGCGCGCGTGCTGCGCGGCGTGCTGATCGTGGCGGGGCTGGCGGCAGTGGTGTTTGTTGCCGTGCGGGTGTTCGGCATTGCTGTGCCCGGCTTGGGCTGACTGGAGGCGAACATGGAAGACAAGAACCCGTATGAACTCGATACCGGCCCCGTGGCTGCGCCCCATCCGGCCGACGTGCGCCGTGCGCAGTTTGCTCAAGCCAATGCTTCCCTGTCCCTGGAGGGAATGCCGGTGGACGCCGCCGACCTCGCCATTCAGGAGGCCGTCATCGCCGGCACCCTGACCCCTGACGAGGCGGTGGCCAAGTACCTGGAGCGCGCACGCGGGGCCAGCCAATGAGCGAGCAAGAGGACTACACCTACCCCGGCACGCACGTTCTCAAGAACAAGGCCGACATCCGCGACCTCGCGGCGCTTCAACGCTTCGAGCGCGGTGCAACGGCCGTTCGTATCCAGGAGCTGCGCGAAAACCCGGTACGGGGCGAATACGACTTGGCCCACCTTCAGGCAATCCACAAGCAGGTTTTTCGGGATGTGTACGAGTGGGCCGGCGAAGTGCGCAAGGTGGATATTGCAAAGGGGCCTGCCGGCGACCGAACCCTGTTCACCTTCAAGGAAGACATCCCGCAGAAGGCGCAGGAAATCCAATCCGCGATCAAGGAAACCAACTATCTGCGCGGGATGGACAAGGAGCAGTTCAGCGGGAAGATGGCCGAGGTCTATGCCGGCGTGAACGAAATGCACCCCTTCCGCGAAGGGAACGGCCGCACGACGCGCGAATTCATCGGGCAGCTCGCCAAGGATGCGGGCTACCAGCTCGATTACTCCAAGGTCGATAAGCAGACGTGGAACGAGGCCGCCAAGGAGTCCGCGCGCGGCAACCTGGAGCCAGCGCGCGAGGTTTTCTACGAAATCACGACCGTGGAGCGGGCGGTGGCCTTCGACAAGCTGGCCACGCGCGAAGCTCTGGCCAAGCATCCCGAGCTGGATGGTGCCTACAAGATGCTGCACGACGCCCACCGGGCTGGGCAGGACGCCGCTTACCTGCGGGCAGAAATTTCCAAGGAGCTGCACAGCGGCCGGCTAGTAGGCGATGGCGTGACGCTGGACGAGTCCAAGCGAGTCATCGACCACGCCGCAGCCTATCGCGGGCTGATGGTGCGGGACGCCGAACGGCTTGGCGGGCAGTTCAAGGGCGAAGTGGTGGCGGTTTCGTCGCACCACGCGATGCTCCAAGTGGGCGACATGATCGCCGTGCGCTACGAACGCGCCAATCTGGATCGTGACCTTGCCGTGGGCGAGCGCGTGACGATCCAGTACGACAAGGCGCGCAGCCAAGTTTATGAGCAGGGCAAGGAGCCGGCGCGGGATCGCGGCGGCAAGGACATGCAGATGGAGCGCGAGCGCGTGCCGACGCCGCGCTGACTTTCGCGCGCGAAAGACCGACGGAGAAGAACATGAATCGAGAAACGCTTGAGCTGCTGGTTTTTGTGGGGATGTGCTTTGCCGCATCCTACCTGTTGATGCGCGAGTTTCGTGCCTACCTGGATGCCGTCTTCAGCCGTTCCCCCGGCGAGCCGTGGGCCGATGTCTGGAAACGCGCCCATGCCGAACACGACCTGAACCGTAAGGCCCAGCTCGAAATGTTCGGCTCCAAGTGGGCGACCGTAGGGGGGCGCTTGCTTGTGGTGGGGCTTGTCATCGCTGGGGTGTGGTTTCTGGCTTTCGTCCCCATTGCGGCCGTGCTGCTGGCCGTCTATCTGGCTTGGGGGTTGTACGCCACCCGCAGCCTTGGGTTGACGGCCAACGACGTGTATGCGCGCCTGCTGAAGCGCGACCGCATCACCTACCGCCTGCTGCACGCGGCCCTGTGGCCGCTCCATGCAACTCAAGCCAAAAACCAATCCGGTAATCAGTGAGGAATCCGCAACCATGACCAATCAACTTTTCAGCCGTGCCGGCGTCCGCTACGAGGTGGCGCTGGATGTCCTGGGGGCCATCATCGCCCACCACTCCGAAGCCATTGCCGCCGAACGCGAAAAGGCTACCCCTGACGAGGCCGTGATTGCGGCCGCTCAGAAAGCGAAGGACGAGCTGCGCACGATCCGCGAAGACCTCGATCCGAATGCTGACGAGGCCATCGAGCGCGTCATCACTCAGTACGGCCAACAGGCCCGCGACCTTTACCAATAAGGCAGGAGGGCAGACAAATGGCTGGGGAGGTTTCCAAGTACGCAATGGAGAGCGCCTACAAGGATGTAGAGCGCGATGCACTGGCAAGAACGACGGCGCAGGAGAATCCGAAGGCGATCCTGTTGGGGGGCCAACCAGGATCGGGCAAATCGGCGCTGGCCGCCGAAGCGATCCGCGAGCTGCGCGCCAACGGCGGCGCTGTGGTGATCGACGCCGACCGGATGCGCGAGGAAAACCCGCGCTACAAGCAGCTCTCGCGCGAAGACCCCCAGCACGCCGCCGACCGAACGCAGAAAGAGGCCGGCGAATGGGCTACCCGCCTCACGTTGGCCGCCGTGGAGAACCGCCGCAATCTGGTGGTGGACGGCACGATGCGCAGCCCGGAGAACATCCGGGACTTGACCACTCGCCTGAAAGAACAGGGTTACGAGGTGGAGGCCCGAGTGTTGGCCGTCAACCCGGAAACCTCAGTGACCCGCGCACGGCTGCGCTTCGAGGAACAAGTGGCCGAGCGCGGCACCGGGCGATTCGTCAACAAGGAACAGCACGACAACGCCTACAACGGCATGGTGGAGTCAGTGCGCGCCTTGGAGCGCGACAAGCTCACCGACTCGGTGCGCGTCTATGACGCCAATCAACGGCAAATCTACGAGAACAGCCAAGAGCGCGGAGAGTGGAAGCGGCGAGCAGCAGCGGTTGAGGTGTTGGAGCAGGAACGCGGGCGCGCTTGGACGCACGCCGAGCGGCGCGATTACGTGTCCGCCCTGGACGACATCAATACGCTGGCCAAGCAGCGGGAGGGTGTGCGCGACAACGTGACCTACACCGTGGGCACCGTGGCCAAGAACGATGCGAAGGACTACAGCAACGTCAATGAAGCCGCCAGGGCCTTCCGGGATGCCAAGGCTGAAGACCAGCCCTATGTGATCCGCACCGAGCGCCTTCCCAATGGCCGGGAGTCGGCCTCGACGCCGGGGCAGACCACGTACACCGAGAAAGATGGTGTGCGGGAGTATGGCAAGTACATCGGGGGCAACGACGAGGCCCTAAAGCGGGCCTACGCTGATGCCTTGCGGCCGGAACAGGAGCGCACCGCGCGGCCGGTGCTGGCCGACCGTGACGAGCTGGCAGCCAAGCTCGAAGCGGCTCGAAACGACTTGGCCCGCTTCGAGCAGACCCCAGCCTATCAGCGCGCCCAGGCATTCGACCAGCTCACCAAGCGCGAGGCGCTGGAGCGCCACCCGGAGCTGGACGGGGCCTACAAGCAACTTCACGACATCAAGCAGAGCTGGACACCTCAGACCAGTCAAGACCAGCGGGAAACCAGCTACTTCAATGCGCGTGCCGAGCTGTCCGAGCAGCTTCACCGGGGCCGCGTCCCGGAGGGCAGTGTCACCGTGGATGAGTCGCGGCGCGTGATCGACATGGCCGCCAGTCATCGAGGCTTGGTGGTGCGGGATGCGCAAGAACTCAAGCAGGACGTGAAGGGCGAAGTGGTGGCCACCTCATCGCATCACGCCCTGGTGAAGATGTCCGACATGGTGGCTGTGCGCTACGAGAAGGAAGGGCTGGATCGGGATGTCCGGGTGGGCGAGAAAGTGACGATCCAGCACGGCAACGAAAAGAGTCAGGTGTACGAGCAGGGCAAAGAGCCTGCGCGGGAGAACGCGCGGGACGTGGGCCGCGACATGGGCCGGTAAGCAAAGGGAGACTTATGCCAATCAGTGAAATCGTCAAAGCATGGTGCAAGGCGCGCAACGCCAGAACTGGCTCAACCCGTTGGCTTGGGGCGCTGTGTCTGGCCCTGCTTCTGTGTTTCGGGGTCTTCTGGAATACCTCTGCTTTCTGGCCTGTGGGTACGGCTGTTGTGCTCGCCTTCATCTGGCTTGTGTTCGCGCCCAAGGCGATCCATTACGGCCAGTTGCGCACCTCACACCGGGGATTGGTTGTTGAGGATTCTTTGCTCGCGTCATTGGCTGATGCACAGACTGTTCCCGAGTGGATCAAGACAGCCATTGCCAACGAGCTTGAGAAAAACCACCGCATTACCTTTGAAACGCTGTTTAGCATCGAGAGCTGGATTGCAACCGAGGCCGACCAGGAGCGCGTTGAGAGACAGCAGGGCTTTCAGAAGATGGTGGCATTCAGTCAGAAAAACATAGGCAAGTAAGGGAGGGTAAGAACATGGCGATCTACCAGATTGGCGGGCAATCCATTCATTCAGACGACCCAGCCTTGCCCGAGCTGCTGGCCAACATCTACAGCTCGCGGGAGCGGCCGCTTTGCCTGTGCCGTACTCCAGGCATTGAAATGTACGTGGCTAAGGTCGATGAAAAGTACCTCATCAAGCGGATGCCCAATTCTGGTAGCGGCCACGCCCCGGCCTGCGACTCCTACGAGCCGCCGCCCGAGTTGTCCGGGCTTGGTCAAGTCATTGGCTCCGCGATCCAGGAGAACCCCGACGAGGGCACCACGGCGCTGAAGTTCGATTTCGCGCTGTCCAAGGGGGCCAGCCGATCCGCGCCGGCACCGAGCGGCAAGGAAACGGATAGCGTCAAGACCGATGGCAACAAGCTGACCTTGCGCGGCACGCTGCATTACTTGTGGGAGGAAGCGGGCTTCAATCGCTGGGCACCGACGATGGCCGGCAAGCGTAGCTGGTACGTGATCCGCAAGTACCTGCTGCAAGCCGCCGAAGACAAGACCGCGAAGGGCGCGAGCTTGGCTGGAATGCTCTACATCCCCGAGTCTTTCAACGCCGAAAAGAAGAACGAAATCACCCAGCGCCGTCTCGCGCAGATGATGCGAATCGCCACGCCCGAGAAGGGCACCCGGCGCTTGATGCTGGTTGTGGGGGAAGTGAAGGAACTGGCTCAGTCGCGCTACGGGCACAAGATCGTCCTCAAGCACCTGCCTGATTGCCACTTCATGATGAACGACGACATCTACAAGCGGCTGCTCAAGAGATTCGAGGTGGAGCTGGGCCTGTGGGACGCCCTGGAGGGCACCCACCTGATGATGATCGGCACTTTCAGCATCGGCGCTACCGGCGTGGCCTCCCTGGAGGAAGTCGCGCTGATGTGCGTGACCGAGAACTGGATTCCGTTTGAAAGCACCTTCGAGAAGATGGCGCTCGATGCCCTGACGCAGCAGAACCGGCGCTTCATGAAAGGGATGCGGTACAACCTGCCTTCCACGCGGCCGCTGGCCTGCGCGGTGGCTTCGGATACCGAGCCGGAGCCAACTGCCATGTACGTGGTTCCGCCTGGGGCCAGTGAAGACTATGCGGCCGCCGTCGATGAGTTGATTGCGGAAAGCAAGCTCCCTTCATGGAAGTGGGTAGCTGGCGAGGCTCCTATGCCGGCGCTGCCGGCGCTGCCGGAGCACGGCCGATGATGAGCGCCCTACTCCGCTTCGTCGGCATTCGCCCGACCGTCGCCCCGACTTTCGCGCGCGAAAGTCTGCCGACGACTCACCGCGCGACACGTTGGGCGCTTCAGCGTGCTCCCCGTGGCCCCGTCCTGATGCTGGACATCGACGGGGTTCTACACCCTGGCCAGTCTGGCACGCTGATTTACCTGCCCCTGCTGGAAACATGGCTGCGAGCGCATCCCGATGTTGATGTGGTGATTTCGTCCAACTGGCGCGAGACACACACGCTGGATGAGCTGCGCAACTTCTTCTCCATCGAGCTGCGCGAGCGCGTTATCGGCTGCACGCCCGTTTTGCCTGATTGCACCAGGCTGGACGAGATCCTTTGCGTTGTCCGCGAGTACGGCATCACCCAATGGGCTGCCCTCGATGACCGCGTGCAGGAATTTCCAGATACACGCCGGCTGGTGGCCACCGAGTACCTGGACGGACTTACCGGGGAGTCGCTGCTTCAGCTCACCCGCGTGATGTGGGCTGCACCGTGAAGGTGTGGAACGCCCTGCTTTGCCTGTTTGGCATCCATTCGCCGCTGTCCACGCCCATCTATTCGAGCTGGGACGGCACCCAAGTACATGAACGGCGCTGCGCCCGTTGCGGCAAGGTGCTGGGTCATATCCTCAACTGATACACGGAGATTTTCATGAACCGACAAGACCTGATCGACGCCATTGCTGAAGACACCGAAGCATCCAAGGCGGCCACCACGCGCTTTCTCGATAGCCTCATCACCATCGTGCAAAACGAGGTGGCCAAGGGTGGCGCGGTGAAGCTCACCGGCTTTGGCACTTTCGAGAAAGCAGCCGTCGCGGCGCGCACCGGGCGCAACCCGAAGACCGGCGCGCCGATCAAGATTCCCTCGACCCATAAGCCGAAATTCACGCCTGGAGCCACGTTCAAGGACTTGGTGAAGGACTGAATCATGAGCAAACATCCCGACTTGAACGGAACCGCGCTTGCGCTGCTGCGCGCGCTCGACCGTGGCGAAGTACGGGGCATTCGGGTGCTTTCGGAAAGCGCGGCGGGCCGCCCATTGTGCGGTGCTGTCGATCTGGACGTGATGCGCGAGTACCTGGGTGAAACCCGCCACCTTATCGACCGCGGCTATCTGTCGCGCAAGCCTGCCGGCACATCCATCCGACTGTCTCTGACGCGCAAGGGCCGGCGCGCCCTTCATCCTGGCACGCCGTTCTGGCCAGCGCCTGTGACTTTGGCGCTGGGGGCCTCGATGCTGGCCGCTGGCGTAACGGGATGCGCGCCGATGCCTCCCGAGCAACCCCGTGCGCTCCTGATGGGCGCGCCCGTGCTCACCGGGCTGGCCCAAGTGCGCGATCCGCAAACCGGCACCGACTACTTTGTGCCGTGCAATCCGTGTGCGACACCAACGCCCAAGACTCCAATGCTGGGCAGCGCCGATGTTGCGCCCGAGGCGACCGGCAAGCAGGCCGCACGGCCGCAGCCTTCGATCTTGACCAAGCTCGACGCCCACACTGTTGCTACGCTGGCCATGCCGGCCGAGGCGGATGCCATCCCGGCCGGCTCCGCCCAGCTCACCGACGACGTGCAGCCTGTGACGGTCATTGCGGCCGGCCCAAGCGCGTCCACGCCAGTGACGGAAACGGCCAGCACTCCCTTACGCTCGCTCCCGTTCCCCAGTGCCGTGGCGATCCTGAACGACGATGCCAAGCGCAGCTTGTCCGAGCTGCTGCCGCTGGCCATGAAGGCCGAGCGTGTCTTTATCCGTGGCCGCACCGATTCGACAGGCACGGCGGCGGGCAACCGGGCTTTGGCCATCGCTCGCGCTGCAACCGTCCGAGCTGCGTTTGTCAGTGGTGGGGTTGACCCTCGAAAGCTGAAAGTCTCGTACTGCGTGACCTGTTTTGTAGCCTCCAACGACACCGAGGCGGGGCGCAGTGCAAACCGGCGAGTAGAGGTTGAGCTGGTGATGCCTGCGATGGCCGTGGCCGGCAGGAAGTGAAAGCCGACCATGAGCGCAGATGAACGGGATTGGTATCGAGAGCGGGCCGCGAAGACCATGCGGGATCATTACTATGACCCGAAGGAGTTTCGCGGTTCGCGGGAGGTTCGGCCGCACCATCCCCGCATCACGCTTTTGCAGCTCGTCATCGCCAATGCGTTGCCCTACACCCTTCTGATTGTCGCGGGCACGATCTGGCAAATCGCGCACGGCGCTAGTCCACACGATGCCTTCTTGACGGCAACCCAATGGATCAAGAGCTTCATATTGAGCCATCCGGCCCTGTGCCTTCTGATGGTGGCGGGTGCAGTGTTCTACATGGCACGGCCGCGCCTTGCCGGCATGGTCTATACGTGGATCGGTATCGGGTTCCTGTGCTTTGTAACCTTCGACCACTTCGGCAAGAAGACAGCGGACACGACGCCGCCACGAGCTGGCGAGCCGCCGCGCGTGGCCACCATGAGCGTGCCAAAGAATCAGCGCGGGCACTATGAGACGCCGGGCAGCATCAACGGCCAGCCTGTCACCTTCATTGTGGATACCGGCGCGGGCCTGACATCCGTTCCTGGCTCGCTGGCCAAGCCCTTGGGCATCACATCATGCGAGCCTCGCCAGTTCAGCACGGCGGCCGGCGAGGTCTTCGGGTGTGTAGCCACAGTAGCAGAAGTGGTTTTCGGTTCCTTCCGTGCCCACAACGTCCAAGTTGCCGTAATGCCCACCATGAACGGCCCGGCATTGCTGGGCATGAACATCCTGGGGATGGTGCAGATCGAGCAACGCGGATCGGCGCTGCTGTTCTCCACCGCCAATTTCCGAGAAGACGATTGAACGTCAAGAACAACAAGGAGGAAAACATGCGTCACCTTCCGCTTTACCTGCTTCTGACGGCTGCGGCCGGCTGCGCCCTGCCGGCGCTGGCCAGTTCTGAAGCCGTGCCCGATGATGCTCCGGCTGCTGTAGCGGCAGCCACGGCCGCCGAGGTCAAGGTGGCCATCACAGGGCATATCGACCTGACTGCTGATCGAGGGCGCAAGGTCTTCATTGAATTCCTGGCCAGCCCGAAGCTGACGGCCGCCGCGCGGGCTTCGCTGGCCTCCAGGGGCTTCGAGCTGGTGGACGCCCGCGAGCAGGCCGACGTGGTGTACGAGCTGGATGGTGCCTTCCAGGCGCTGCGCCCCGCGACCCGCCGTACCGCCGAGGTGCGCGTGGGTGACTATGCCGAGAACCCTGCGCCCTTGGCCACCAAGAGCGGCCGGGGCGGCTCTGTCATGCTGTCGCTGAACCCGCTGGCCATGCTGATCGGCACGATTGCGTCCAATGTCGGGAATGCGACCGGCGCGCAGGACTCGGTGAACGCGGCAGCGGCCGGCGACCCGGACGGTAAATGCCTGTCACGCTGCGAGACATGGCGCTACCGTCAGCGCAATGTGGTCAACCTGACGCGCAAGGAGGGCGGCGCGGAACAGAAGTGCTCCGTCTTGGCCACGGCCGAGGACGCCGAGCTGCTGCCGGCGCGACTGATCCAGTCTTCACTTGATGGCCTGCATGAAGCGGCCGGCTTGGTTGTTTCACTGAATTCGCCTCCTGCGCAATGAAGGCCCGCCGCTACCTTCTCGCACTGCTGGCCAGCCTTGTGGCTGGCACTGCGGCCGCGCAGCAGCGGGAATACATCATCTATGACGGGCAGAGCTACCCCGGCGATCAGCTCGACGTTGCGGCCGCCTCTCCCGTGATGGTCAAGCCGGCGCAGCGCCTGGGCAACGGCGACTACTCCATTCCCCGCGCTGCGGATGGGCACTACTACATCGCCGGGGCCGTCAACGGCTTTCCCGTGGTCTTCATGGTGGACACCGGGGCGCGCTTCACGACGCTGCCGGTCAAGCTCGCCCGCAATGCTGGCATCCGCGCCGGCCGCGCAACATCCTTTGACACGGCCGCAGGCCGTGAACGTGGTGGCATCACTGCGGCCAACACGGTGATCGTCGGCCCCTTCGCCGTTGAGGGTGCGGCTATCGCCGTCCTGGAGCGCCTTTCCGCTCCGCTGCTGGGGATGGACGTGCTCAACCGCTTCCAGATCGCTTATTCGGGCGGCTTCATGATCTTGCGGGGCGGCCGATGACGCCGGCAGCGGCGCGCGCGTGGGTTCGGCTTCCTTCTGGCCGCCGCCTCGACCTCATCAATCCCGATCCCGGCGCGTGGCTCGACAGTGACCTTGCCTTGCGTTTGGCGAGAACGTACCGCTGGGGTGGGGAATCGTCATGGCCCCTACCCCTCTCCGTGGCCCAGCATTCGCTCTTGGTGCTCGCTTTGCGCCGCCAGTGGAGTGACACCCCTCTGACGCCCTCTGACGCGCTCCTGGAGCTTCTGCACGACGCCGAGGAAGGTTTCCTTGGATTCGACTGCATTTCGCCCTTGAAGGACGTGCTGGGCCTTTCCTTTCGGGCCGTTTCGTCTCGCCTGATGGCTGCGGTTTCAGAGCGGTACGCGCTGCGCGCCTGGTCGCCGGCAGCGCACGCCGTCCACAAGCGGGCCGACTCGGTGGCGGCCGCTTCAGAGGCTGTGCATTGCATTGGCTGGCCAACTCATGAAGTCCGCGATGTCCTGGGCATCGTGCATCCCGTTCTCGATGTCGATCCGCTGGCTGAAATCTACGGTTGCCGGCCGTGGGAGCCGTGGGCGGCTGACGTTGCGGCCGAGCGGTTCCTGGAGGCGCTGGAGTCGTTGCGTGCCGCTGTGCGTGGGCAGATCGAGGCGCAAGCGTGACCCCTGGGCGTCTCCCCTACGGGGCCGGGCTTTCGTGCTGCGCATCGAGCCGCCTGCGGCGTCTCGCCCCTTCGGGCGTCAATCCCTGACGCCTCCGCGCCGTGCCGGCGCTGCGCGCTCCGCTTGCCCGGCCTGACGGCCGACCCGAGGAACTTTCGCACGCGAAAGTTCGGGATGTGGATCTGATCCGTGGTGTGCCGGCGCTGGTGCGCTGAATCCGCTACGCGCGGGGCCGCACCCCACCACTACCTCGCGCCTTTATTCGTCGTCATGGTGCCCTCCGGCCGGGCTTCTCCGGTCAAGGGCCGGGCTGCGCCCTGAAATCCTCACCCGTTCGGTGCTCGCCTGCGGCTGCGCTCCGCGTGCGGCCTCCGGTTTCTCCCTTGACCGCGCCCGTCCTGCGTGCCCCTGGACGCCGAGGCGACGAGGTAGATGGTGGGATGCAAAAGCCGGCCCCGCGCTCCGCTGGCCATGTGGGTGATCGACGGGGAGCAGGGGAGCTTGTGCCCCTGCGGGGCAAGAGCAACTGCAACACCTTGGGGGCCTGTTCCGGCCCCCAAACCCCGCCCCGAGGCTCCAAGGTAGCTTGCCTGAACCCCGAAGAAACACAAGCCCGGAACCCGCGAAAAATCGGGCTTTTTTCTCTCACAAACTATTGACGGTCAATAGTTTGACGGGTAGAATGTGAGTATTGGTTGAGTAGGAGTTTCAACATGGCAGATCAAGGTACTTTCGACTTTGGCCCGGATGTTCCCCGGAGTGGCGTTGCCCTCAAGCGGGACTTCCACGGGTTCGCTCAATTCCGCGAAGACGAGCACAGCCCTTGGGTGTTTTACGTGTGCGGCTTCGACTCGACCGTGACCGGCGAGGCTGGCCAATGCACCGTGTTGCGCGCCGATGGCGGCCGCGAGTGCGTGCCTATCGACGCCGAAGACCGCATCACCATCGCCGGGCGCAAATACGGCCGGCAGCACTGGAACCATTGAGGACTGCGCCATGCGTTTCCATCGGTATGGCAAGTACGAGTTCCGCGACACCGAGCGCAAGCGCGCCGCTTTCGCGCGCAAGCAGAAAGCCGAGCGCGAGGCCCTTCCTCTGTTCGCTGACCAAGTGGCGGCCGAGCAGATCGACGTGGACGAGGAAATGACGGCTCGCCGGCTGCAATGGGAGCGTCACCAAGCCATTGATCGCAAGCGCCGGGCAGACAAGTGGCGCGAGGCACGGCGGCGTCTCAACGACTACCAGGGGCCGGTGCGCAGGGCCTTGCTGGCCTACTGGCAGGGGTGCAAGTGGCCAGCCGATCCGAGCTACTTCCTCTCCATGCTGCACATGTACGACACCGGCCGCCTCTCTCTCGACATCCCGAAGGCTTGAACCATGCACATCCTGATCGACCACCTGACACAAGCCGCATCGTTTTACCGTGGCCAGCTCCGCGCCTCTCCGCGCGCGGTGGCTTACCTGAAGTCGCGCGGCCTGCGGGGCGACATCGCCGCCCGCTATGGCTTGGGCTATGCCCCGGCCGGCTTCCAGGCGCTGCGCGAGGCATTCCCGAACTACAACGACCGTGCCTTGGAGAAGGCTGGGCTGGTGGCGGTCAACGACGGCGGGCGGCGCTATGACCGCTTCCGCGACCGAATCATGTTCCCCATCCTCGATGACGCCGGCAGCGTGATCGGCTTCGGCGGCCGCGTGCTCGAAGGCGACGGGCCGAAGTATCTCAACTCACCGGAAACTGAAGTCTTCCAGAAGGGGCGCGTGCTGTTCGGTCTGACCCAGGCGGCCGAGGCTATTGCCGCGACCGGCGCCGCCTATGTGGTGGAGGGATACCTGGATGTCGTCAGTCTGGCCCAACATGGTGTGCAGAACGCCGTGGCAACGCTGGGCACGGCTACAACAGGCCAGCATGTGGAACGGCTGCTGGGCGTGGCCAAGCGCGTGATCTTCTGCTTTGACGGAGACGACGCCGGCAGGCGGGCGGCTGCGCGCGCCCTGGACGTGTGCCTGCCTCATGTCACCGACGCGGCCGACGTGAGTTTCCTTTTCCTTCCGCGCGACCACGACCCGGACAGCTACGTGCGCGCCAAGGGTGGGGACGCCTTCAACGACTTGGCCTTGGAGGCTTCGAGCCTCGAAGGCTTCTTCCTGGCCAGCGCGATGCAGGGTTGCCAGTTGGAGTACGCCGAGGGCCGGGCGCGGCTGGTGGCCACGGCTGCGCCGCGTCTCCAGCAGATCAATGCACCGGCAATGCTGCGCCGGATTCTGACCGCCATTGCTGGGCCGTCCAAGTTTTCCGTGGGCGAGCTGATCGACTTATGCGGCTTGGAAAAAAACATGCTTTTAACTATTGACCGTCAATAGTTCTATGGTAGAATTCAACTCATCGGCAGCGGATGGACGGCCGATGAACCCCGGCAACAACTGTGAGCAGACAGTGGGGCGCTGAACCGATCTTTCGCACGCGAAAGGGACGATCCACCGAAGACCATCATCAACATGACTTAGGAGCTTTGACCATGCGTACTACCGTTTATGCCCGCCTCTTTGACCGACTGGCCGACTTGATCCCCAGCCTGCAATCCGCCCGCGCTGGTGCGGTTTTCTGCGCTCCTCCGCGAATCCCTGACGACATGGCCGTGTATTGCCACATTGCGGCCGTCGAGGGTGACATGCGCCTGATCGAGCTGGCCGACGACAACCAGAAGAAGGGCACGGTAATGCCTGCGCCGTGGCTCAAGCTGCGTGTGGATATGGCCAACAAGCTGGCCGAGGTACTGGAGATGGAAGACACCTTCGGTTATCAGGTGATCTACACGGGCGGCAGTGCGGTGAATCCGCGCCGCGCCCAAATCAACATGTTCGCTATGAACTGGCTGCAAGTCATGGTGAATTTTGAGCTGTGCTTCCAGCCTGCCGACGTGTCGGTGGCGGCCTGATCGACAACCAGGGAAAGGACGAACGATCATGAAAACCATCGCTATCGCCAACCAGAAGGGCGGAGTCGGCAAGACCACTGTTGCCCGCAACCTGGCTTTCTTCGCCATCGAGCGCGGCTTGCGCGTCCTGTGCGTTGACCTCGATCCGCAAAAGAACTTCAGCAAGACCCTCCGGGCGCTGCGCGAGCGTACCGTGGGCGACCAGGGCGACGAGCTGCAATCGCTGACCGGCAGCGCCTTGTTCGACGGAGAGGCCATCGAACTGCAACCGCTTCCGTGCGGCGAGTCCGCTGCGCTGGTGGCTGCTGACCGCGAGCTGGTGGACGTGGCCAGCCGCCCGCTGGAAGACCTGCACGCCCCGCGCGCTGCGCTGGCCAAGCTGGCCAAAGACTTCGACGTGTGCATCATCGACACGGCCCCGACGCTGGGAAATCCGCTGTATGCCGCGCTGATCGCCGCTGACTTCGTGGTGTGCCCTTGCACGATGGATCAAGACGCCATCGACGGCCTGGGCGACCTGTTTGAAGACATCGCGCGCGTGCAGCAACTGGAATGGAACGCCGACCTTGTGACGCTGGGCCTGCTGGCCAACCGCGTCAATACCCGCCGCGCCTTCGACCGCAACGCCCTGGAGCAACTGCGCGACGAGCTGGGCGAGGTGGTGATGGAAGGGGTGCTTTACGACCGCGCAGCCACGCAGTACGCCAAGGATCGGCCGGTGTGGCGCGTGCAAAGCGGCGAAAGCCAAATCCTGGCCGCCCGCGAAATGAAAGCGGTGTGCAACCAGATTTTCGACAAAGCCGCGATCTAAAAGGACAAGGACATGACCGCAACCGCAACCAACAAAAAGCCCGGCCTCAACCTGGGCAAGCTGTCCGCCGTGGCTCAGATCGCCGTCAAGCCGGTGCAGCCGGCCGACGCCGAAATCGAACTGGCGCGCATCTACAGCATCAAGCAGGTTCGCAAGACGTTCCGCAACCTGGAGGAACTGGCCGAGAGCTTCAAGCTGAACGGCATCATCGAGCCGCTGGTGGTGCATGAAGAAGCTGACGGCCGCTACCGCATCATCGTCGGGGAGCGCCGCTACCGCGCCGCGCCGCTGGCTGGTCTGGTCAAGGTGCCCGTCATCATCAAGAAGGGCCTCACCGAGCTGCAAATCCGCCGCTTGCAAGTCACGGAGAACAACGACCGCGACGACCTGACCGCCTACGAGGAAGCAATGGGCGTGATCGAGGATGTGGAGCTGTACGGCACCAAGGAAGCCATGACGATCTGGAACCGTGGCGAGGCATGGGTTAGCAAGCGCATGGCTGTGCGCCGCTATGCAGACCCGGTGCGCGAGCTGCTGGAGAACGATCTGTGCGGCGACTTCGAGGTGCTGCACTGCCTCAACCAGATTTACGACATCGAGGAAACGCGCACCGAGTTCTACCGCCTGCGTCACCGCATGAACGAGGGCCTTCCCTTGTCGCGCGACGAGGCTCGCAACACGCTGGCCAGAATGAAGGCGTGGAAGCAGCAGCAAGACGAGCTGGCCCAGCGCCGCATCGAGCTGGAGAACACCAAGAAGGCCGGCGACAAGGCCCCGGAGAAGACCCCTGCATGGCTGGAAGAACAGCGCAAGCGGGATGCCGAACGGGCGGCCGGTGGATCGAATGCCGGCGACGGTGCCGACGCGGACGACCAGGACACCGCGACGGCTTCAGCCGCTACCTCGGGGCGTGGCCAGCAAGCCCTCCCGACGATGGAGCTGACCCCGGAGCAGAAGGCCGCCGCCGAGAAGGAGCGCGCCAACGAAAAGCTGCTGTCGCTGCGGGAAGAAACCTTCGAGTGGGGCGAAGCCAATCAGGCGCAGTTCTTCAGCATGAAAACCCACATGACCACGCTGGGCCACGACATGCACGAAACCGAGTGGGTGCTGTGGCAGGGGTTCTTGGCCATGACCTTGCCGATGCTGGAAGGCATCGGCCCGGAGCGGGCAGTCATGTACCTGAAGAAGCTCCAGGGCGAGCTGAAGGACAAGACCCCGGCGCAGTTGTGGGAGGAAATGCACCCCGACATCGAGGGCGCTGGCCGGAATGCCTCTCCCGACATGCCGGACGGCTGGCGTTTCTGACCCTCTCCTGAAGGCGGCCGCTGGCCGCCTCTTTTCAACTTTCGCGCGCGAAACCGCGCTGATGTACCGGACGGCCCCATGAGACTGAAACGCCTTACCCCGCAAGCCTTCGACCGAACCGCCGCCGACACCCGCTTGGGCGAACAAGCCCGTGAAATGGCGCGGGCCGTTCTGGTGGATGGCCGCGCCCAGGTGGACGTGGCCACCGAGCACGGGATGACCAAGCAGCGCGTGAGCTTGGCCGTTGCGGCCATCGAGCGGGCCTACAAGAAAGCCACCACGCCGGGCGTGAGTTCCATTCGTGTGGAGCTGGATCTTCCTGAAACTTTGGCGCTTGAGCTGGCAGCTTTGGCCGAGGCGATGAAGGGGTGCGACGACGTGGCCAAGTCCGCCGAGGCGCTGGAGAAGGCCACTACGGGCGTGCGCAAGGCCACCAAGCTCTTGAAGGCTGCGCCATGACCTGCACGATCAACCAAGACGAGGCGCAGGGTGCTCCCTTGCGCCTTTGTCGTTTATAAACGATAATCTAACCATGTTCACCGTTCGGCACTACATTACCGAGGACGAGCACGACCCGTTTCAAGAGTGGCTGAAGAAGCTACGCGACCCGATTGCAAAAGGCCAGGTGGTCAAGCGGGTGGGCCGTATCGAGGCGGGCAACTTTGGCGATCACAAGCCCTGCCGCGAAGGCGTGTGGGAGCTGCGAATCGACCAAGGCCCAGGCTACCGCGTCTATTACGCGATGGCGGGCGCGGTGGTGGTTCTGCTGCTGTGCGGCGGTGACAAAGGCACCCAGGACGCGGACATCGAGCGCGCCATTGGGTATTGGAAAGACTGGCAACGGAGGTCAGCATGAAGGATCGAAGCCATGACGAAGCAATGGCCGAGCTGTTCAAGGAAGACCCGGCTTTTGCGGCCGAGTACCTAAACCAGCTTCTCCAGGATGGAGAACCGGCCGATCTACTGGTGGCGCTGCGCCAGATGGCGCAAGCGCGCGGTGGCGTTCGCGCTATCGCCAAGGAAACCGAGCTGAATGCCAACCAACTCTACCGCACGCTGTCGCCCCAGGGCAACCCGGAGCTGCGCAGCCTGTCGGCCGTGCTCAAGGCGCTGGGCCTGCGCTTGGCGGTGCAGCCTGTCGGCCAGCACCATGCAACGGCATGAATCGGAACGCACAAAAGAAAATGCCCGGCGAGCAGGCCGGGCACTTCAAGACCATCATCAACCCCTAACGGATCAACCCGCTTGGCAGCAAGAGACACATAAGGAGCAATGAATGTCCCATCATACCACAGACAGCGAAACGGCAACACTTTTTCCACTCGGGCGATCAGATGAGCCGGCAGGTGGGAACATCCTGGCCAGCGCCGTGCAACCTGACCTGTTTGTGGTGCTTGAGGCGATCCATGATTGGCCCGTCAAAGATGATGTGTCCTCGATGGAATACCCCATCTTCTCCCTGTCGAAGAACCGCGACACCCGCATCCGCGTCTATTCGCGCGCGGGCCGGAGCATCCGCATCATCCCGTCTGCCGTGGGCGCGGCTACGGTGTTCGACAAGGACATCCTGATCTACTGCATCAGCCAGATTGTGCGAGGGCACGACGCCGGCATCAAGACCTCGCGCCGCGTCCGCGTGGACGTGTACCCGTTCCTGCTGGGCACGCGCCGCAGCACCGGAGGCGCAGCCTACGAGCGCGTGGTGGACATGTGCCGGCGCTTGAAGGGCACGACGATTGAAACGAACGTCAAGACGAACGAGAAAGAGCAACTCGAAGGCTTCGGCTTGATCGAGGACTACCGGGTGACGACCTGGACGAAGAACGGCAAAGGCGCGCTGGAACTGGAGCTGACGATTTCCGAATGGCTCTACCGGGCCGCAATGGACTTCGACATCCTCACGCTGCACCCCGACTATTTCAGCCTTGGCCAAGCCCTGGAGCGCCGGCTGTACGAGCTGGCCCGCAAGCACTGCGGTGACAAGGCGTGGTGGGAAATCGGCCTTCCGTTGCTGCTGGAGAAGACGGGCAGCTCGCAGACCCTGCGCCGCTTCAAGCAGGAGATCAAGGAAATCGTGGAGCGCGACCCATTGCCCGACTACCGGATGTTCCTGGACGAGTCCGTGAAGCCCAACAAGCTGGTCATCATGACCCGAGACAACGCCAAACTGGTATGCGAGGCCAACAAGGCTGGCAAGCTGTCCTGGGTGTCCTACTTCTTGCAAAAAAAGCTGTCCTGATCCCCATGCAGAGGCTCGCCGCGCTGCCCCAGCTTGGCCACGGGCAGAGCCTCAACCGCCCATCGTGGCCCCCTGGCCAGCGCCGGCCCGGACTCGTCTATCGGCGTACATTTCGCCTTCTTGCCAAACTGCGCGAATTCGTCTATCGCGGTACGGTTTACTCGTCTATCACCGCACACCTCTGCGCGACAAAACTACCGAAAAACCCGCGTCAGCATTGGATTTTTAGCCCGGCAGCATCAAAAAACGGCTTTTTTGCTGCCACGCTGAAAGCATCCGGTACGCCTCGAAACACTCGTCTATCGGCGTACATTTGGGCACTTATCCACAGAAAACGCGGCCGTTTCGTCTATCGCCGTACAAACACTCGTCTATCGCGGTACGTTTTTTTCGTCTATCGCCGTACAGGGTTGTCGTCTATCGGCGTACATGCCAAAAGGAAAAATCCTTGCGCGACAAGGACTTACAGCCGCTTATCCACAGCGTAACACGCGCGCGCGATTTAACGCCTTTTTATTTAACGTTTTAACGCCGCCGAAGGGGGGTGCCCCCCCTTCTCGAACCCACCCGGCCGGCTTCGCCGTCCTCCCATCCCCCCAGGGGCTGTGCCCCTCGGCCTGCGGCCTCACCCCAAATCGTGCGCGCCGTTGGCGCGAGTGCTTACAAAGCCCGGCTTCGCCGGGCAGGGTGCTCCACCGCCCTGCAACCACGGTCTAAGCGGCTCAGGCCGTCCGCAAGCGGCCGTCCTGACCTGCCCCGCAAGCGGGGCACCCTGCGGGCGCTAAGACACCGGATAAATCACGCCCGCCGCGTCCTTCGGCCGCGCCCGCCGCTCAACCGGGCGCGCAGCGCGCCGTGGAACACCGTCCCTGCTGCACAACCGTCAAAAGGTCTTCAAAAGGGAGGGGCGAAGCCTTCCGCGATGGGCATGAAGGCTTAGAAGGGCTGAAATGGCCGCGCAGGAGGCCCGCCACGGCGTTTTCTGACCCTTGGCCAGCCCTGACCCCTCGGACACCCGGAAAAATCGCTTGTAGCGCGTTCTGTGCGGTCGGTTTTCTGGCTGAACATCTCATGCGAACGGCTGGCCAGCCGCTGCTCCACTGCGGCCGCCTCGATGCGGGCCGGATGCCTGCCGGCGAAAGTGAACACGATAGACGAATCACTGCCCGCGAAGGCTCTGTTTCCGGGGCTTGGAGGCCGAATTCGAGTGCCAACACGCATGAAATCGGCCTGATCCTGGCCAACTTGCCCATTTTTCCCGGCCTGGAGCCATTCGAGGCTCGGGCCGACGCGCCCGATTCGTCTATCGGGGGCTTTTCCAGAAGGACGGCCGCCGAGGTGGCCACCGACCCGCTTCCACCACCAGCTCGACGCCGGCCCGCCGAAGGCAAGCGCGACGGCGGCCGATCCCGGCCGGCACTTCGCCTGTTGCGTTTGTTGTTTTTTACTGTAAAATACAACATACAACAACAAACAACACAATCAACCGAAAGGAGCCTGTCATGGCAAGCGAAGCGATCATCACGGAAGAACTGATCTGTAAAGCCGCCGAACAACTGGCGGCCGAGGGGATGCGCCCGACAAACGAGACGGTGCGCGAACTGCTGGCGAAGTGGACGAGCACGAAGGGCGGCAGCTACGCCACCATCGGCCCGGTGCTGCGCGCCTGGAAGGCCCGCCGCAAAGCGGCCGAGTCGGCCGAGCCGGTACGCGAAGCCGCGCCCCAGGTTGTGCTCGACAAGGTGCAGGGCTGGGCTTCGGACATGTGGGGCGTGGCACTGGAGCTTGCCAATGGTCGCTTGGCCTCCGAGCGTGAATCCCTGGAGCGGGTGCGTCAGGAACTCGAAGCCGAGACTGCGGAGGCGCTGGCCCTGGCCGAGAAACGCGAGGACGAACGCGATGAGGCACGCCGGCAAGCCGCCGAACTGACCGACCAACTGGCCAGCCTTCAGGCCGACGTGGCTGCACAAACCGAGCGAGCGGCGGCTGGGGAAGCGCGGGCGGCCGAGCTGGAGAAGCGGGCCAACGAGGTGCATGACGACTTGAAGGCTGAACGGGCGCGACGCGATGAAGCGGAGGCCGCACGCCGGACGGTGGAAGCCGAGCTTTCCACCCAGCGCGCGGACGTGGCCCGACTCTCCCAGCAAGCGGCAGACTTGGAGCGCGAGCTGGCCCAAGTTCGCGGTGAACTTGCGCGAGTGCAGGAGCAAGGAGCGGCCGAGCTGGCGGCGGCGCGGAAAGAGCACGCCGAAGGGGTGGCTGCTCAACGTGCCCAGCATGATGCCGAGGTGGGGCGACTGAAAGATGCTCACCAGCAGGCATTGCACGACCAGAAGCAGCGCAGCGTGGAGGTCATCGGCAAGCTGGAGACTTCCAAGCAGCGCATGGAGGCCGAGCTGGACGAGGCGCGCAAAGAGGCCCGCGATGCGGCCGCCCAACTTGGCCGGGTGACAGGGGAACTCGACGCGCTGCGCAGTCAAGTCGCCAGTCAAGAGGCGACCATCCGGGGCTTCACCGCAAAGAGGGCTGATAAGACATGATCGGCTCCGCGTGGCTGCATCTGGCCAGCTTCGCGTTCATGCTGGTGGCGATCCGCACCGTTCGGCGCTGGGCGTGGCTGTACGCCCTGTTCGTGCTGCCCGGCACGCTGGCCCATGAGGCTATGCACTGGCTGGCCGGCTGGCTGTTTGGTGCGCGCCCGGTTTCCCTGTCGATCCTGCCGCGCCGGATGCCCGACGGGGAGCTACTGCTGGGGCGCGTGCTGTTCATGCGCCTGCGCTGGTGGAATGCGGTTCCCGTGGCCCTCGCGCCTTTCCTTCTGATCCCGTTGAGCGCCGGCCTGCTGTGGCATTCCGCTGGCTGGCCCGCACTCGCATGGCCCAGCCTTGGCCTGAAGCTCCTGGCCGTGCAATGCCTGCTGGCGACGTGGCCAAGCGGCCGCGATTGGTGGCACGCCCTGGCCGGCGCAGCCGTGGCCGGGGCGCTGACGCTCGCCGGCCTCTACCTCTACAACCGTTTGGGCTTCGCCCTGCGGTGAATTTCGCGCGCGAAAGTCTGCGCCGTCTGCTTTTGTGCTTTCATTGTGAAAGCAACGTTTTTGCATGTAACTATTGACGGTCAATAGTTAGACGGGTAGAATATAGGCATTGCTTCAGTGATGAGGTGATGCCCCGGCAGGGGTGACGGTGAGCAGACCAGACCTCAGCCGCTTAGACCATCTTCAACCCTCCGCATAAGGAAAACGACCATGCAAACCGCCCTGGCCAACAACACCGCCCAAGCCACGGATTACCCGCAATGGGTGATCGTTGAGAACGCCGGCACCGATGCAGAAGACGTGTGGAGCGACCACCACACTTTCAAGGCGGCGCTGAAGGAGCTGGAGGGCTGTGGCGGGACGGATAACGGCTTCGACCTGATGAAGCGCCTCCCCGATGGCACCCTGACCACGGAATTCTGACCCATGCGCTGCATCGACCTCTTTGCAGGGGCCGGTGGCTTCACCGAGGGCGCGCGCCTAGCCGGCGCGCGCGTGGTGTGGGCCGCGAACCATTGGCCGCTTGCCGTTCAGTACCACCAGACCAACCACCCCGACACTTGGCACGAGTGCCAAGACCTTCAGCAAGCCGACTGGCGCGCGGTGCCCGCGCATGATGTTGTGCTGGCTTCGCCAGCCTGCCAAGGGCATTCGAGGGCAAGAGGCCGCGAACGGCCGCACCATGACGCGCTGCGCAGCACGGCTTGGGCCGTGGTGGCTTGCGCGGAATACCACCGCAGCCCGGTGATCCTGGTCGAGAACGTGCCCGACTTCGAGAAGTGGGTGCTTTACCCGGCTTGGCGCGATGCGCTGCGCCGGCTGGGGTATGCCGTCTCGCCGCATCTGGTCGATGCTGCCGATCATGGCGTGCCGCAGAACCGGCAACGCCTGTTCCTGGTCTGCACGCGCTCGCGGCGGCCGCTGCGCTTGGGCCTGCCGCGCCGCGAGCACCGACCCATTGCTGACGTGATCCAGTGGGATGCCCACCCGTGGAGTCCGATCGCCACGCCGAGGCGCAGCGAAAAAACGCTGCGCCAGATCGCGGCGGGCCGTGCTGCGCACGGCGACCGCTTCCTGATCCCGTACTACTCCAGCGGCAGCGGCCTCACCGGCCGCAGCATCCACCGGCCTGTCGGCACCATCACGACCCGCGACCGCTGGGCCGTGATCGAGGGCGACAAGATGCGGATGCTTGCCGTGCCCGAGGCACGGGATGCAATGAGCTTTCCGCCGTCCTACGTCCTCCCCAACGTCCACCGCGATGCCATGCACCTGCTGGGCAATGCCGTCTGCCCCGGGGTCTCCTCGTTTTCAGTGCAATAAGTGACGGTACGCAAAGCTAGCACTGGCGCGGGGGTGGTCTGGGTAGACCGTTGATTTCATTGACTTTCCTGT
>JGI26528J50254_1000150_pt1 | contig 59635 bp, 43 predicted proteins | sample ThiBiot_300_plan_FD_50254 | JGI IMG/M metagenome (IMG submission 50254)
GTAGCTCCCTCTCTCACCCCGGATGAACTACAATTGAAAAGCACATCGGGTCAAAAAAAGCGTTGTTGTAGCTCCCTCTCTCACCCCGGATGAACTACAATCTGTGATAATCAACGATTGGTTGGTCAATTGTTGTAGCTCCCTCTCTCACCCCGGATGAACTACAATAGCCTTCGAGCAAACCCTTGTCCAGCATGGATTTGACGAGGATTGTGCTTGAAAAATTTTTATTAGAACAGCAGCATTTGATCAGTTTTGATTGTTTTTTCCTGGAAAAGCGGCAGACCGACGAGGAGCTTCATGCTTGCAAACTGTTTTTCTGTCACACTCAGGCATCGCACAGAACCTTCCGGCGGCAAGTTATCGATCAGCCGCTTGAAGTGCTTCTCCAAAGCATCACTTCCATTGAGGATCCGGCCGTATACCGAAAATTGGATCATATCGTAGCCGTCGTTAATGAGAAAACGGCGGAACAGTGTATAAGCTCGACGTTCGGCTTTAGTTACAACCGGCAGATCGAAGAATACGAGCAAGCGCATATACCTTCGTGTCTCTGCACTCATGGTTCAGCACTCTAAGCGGTGCTGATCTGTTCCGATGAGGCTGGGTAGTTCGAGCAAAGTTTCATTACCGCCGTCATAAACTCGGGCAATACTCTTCACCGTTTGCTCAATCGCTGATATTACGGACATTTTTCCGCGCGGCATTTGTACATCTATATTCAATATTCCGACCAGAGCTGATTTTTCTTGGGTGCGCAATTCTCCATCCAACGGTGTGGCGAGCCTGCTCACAAACAGATCAACCACCGGGCGAAACGGCTCAATTACGTCATCGGCGAGGTTGAAGGCGTTCTGTTCGCTCGCATGGAATAAGCCTAGCGATGGCATAAAGCCATGTGCTACTAATCCGCGCGCAATAGTTCCACGTAACACCGCGTAACCATAATCCAAAGCTGAATTTATGAAGGAGGCTTGACTGCGATAAAAGTCTTTGCCGAAAAGATTCGAAAAATAGAAGGCGGCCGCTTGTCCCTCTAAATTATCGCTATCGCCGGAACGTACTCTTCTCGCATAAGAATCCAATCTGTCTGCACCTTCGCACCCGGTCAGCCTCAAGCAGGCTGCTTGATTGGCAATTTTTTTTCGCACAATTGTTGCCCATGACTGCTTTGCGACGGGTCTTTGTAAGCCCAGCTGCAGGCGCAGCCATCGAGTTGCACGAGAATGAGGCAAAAAGGACAGAAACACGCCGCTCGGTTGATGTGTGGCGCCAGTTGCAAACAAACTGATGCCATATTCGCCACAAGCCGAGAGCACGGGATGCGTGAGCGTGATCTCGCGATGATTAAGTACGATTACTGCGATGTCCTCTAAGGGAACAAACGCAGCGTTCTCCTGTTCGACTACCAGCGAGTAATGTTCTCGCCTGAGTTTTGCGGGTCGCGAGATCACTACGCTACGCCAGGTCATGAGGCTTCTCAGGCGAGGCAGGGTAAATGCAACCTAGAATATCGACGTGAAACTTTGAGATCGATTTTGCGCTAGTAATCGATTTTCGAAAGAAATACTTCTCAAGCTGAGGTTGGTCGTGCATCCGTAATCTCATGCGACCATCGCTTTCATACAGGATGAAATAACCCCGAACAGTTTCGCCGCCAATGTTGATTTCGACAAAGTCATTTTTTGTGAGGCTAAAACAAAAAGTGTATCCAGTGCGATTTTCTGAAACTCCACGTATCTTGTCGACGCTTGCTTGATACCGGGGTACTACTGAATATCCCTGTGTTTCATGTCGAAAGATATCCACCCACATCATGTTGCCGAGGTCGGCAATTCCCCCCCGTAGCATTAGCCCGGAATTTTGTGTCACTTCTACCCGAATCGAACGAATTTCCGGAGCCTTATCTCCAACCTTACTGGGTTTTACCAGTTTTGGTTGTTGCGGTCCGAACGCTTTATCCGGATCATTGCCAAAGCTATTCAGCCGGTCTTTCAAGACCTCATACAATGCCTTATTCCGCGGATCATGCTTGCCTACCATCCTTTCCAGTTTGGCTAAAGTAAGAGAGCGCAGCGGAACTCTTTCGAGTGCTTTGGTAGGATCATTATTTTTTACTGAGAATATCTGCGCCTTATGGATTTCTCCACCTGTCCGCCGATTAACAGCACGTGAGACGAACAATGGACGCAATGCGTCGATTGTGTCCCGCGGGTATGTGCCAAGCGGTTCTATTTTTTTACGCAGCAATTCCGGATCATTTATCTGCAAGCGCGCGAGCAGTTCGTCTCGAAAGTGAGACCACGGTTCTGGGAAATGCTCGCGTAATTGTTTGAGTAATGCAGGGTTAACCGCTTCTCCTGTTGCAGGATCCAAGAAGTCTTTGCTCACTCGCGATAGTTCTTTTCGCCGCGAATAATCGGACAAGTGTCTGACCATGCCATGGCTACATGCAGCTACAACCGCAGCGTCCAATGCATGATGGCGATCGCTTTCTCCTCGTGATTTGGAGAATCCCCATCGGGCGCGCAGGAAAGACGTCAGTTGGCCGCTGAGTACCGCGCACCGTTTTTCTTCACTATCTGTAGCCAACTGCAAATACTGCTCGACGTAATTTTTGAAAAAACGGCAGATATAGCGTGTATCGTTGAGATTGCGATCTCGAAACTCCTTGGCTTCTTTCTCTCCGAAATTCTTCCGCAGCAAACGGCTACGCTTGGCAAGGCGATAAGATTTGTTAGATTCGACGAAAGCGACGTATTGGCGCCAACGATCACTATTTTCTGCGCCACCCAGATATTCATAAGGAGTACGATTACCTTTGTTTTGATTTTCCTTGGCAAATACCAGAACCTTGTTATTCTTATTGTAATCAAAGCTCCGGGAGCGGGGCAGGGCATGGTCTATTTCGACATACCCCTGCTCAAACAGACGGTGAATATCAAGCGGCTCAATGGAATAAGCGCACTTGCCTTGCTGTTCGCGATAGAGTTGCCATTTTTCGAAGTTTTTACCGTTCAACGCAGCGATAGAACTGAACTCCGTTGCGAAGAGAGCTTTATCTTTCTCGTTGCGATCCCGGAACTCCTCCTGTGTTTTTTGGATTTTTTTGCGTTCATCCAAAGGACGTGATAAATCGCGTGCCATTTCAATGCGCACTCCGTGAGGAGAACCGTATTTTCGGATGAGAGCATTCACCACCTTGCGTGCCTGGTTAAGCGCGCGTAACACAACCGGATTGCGAGGAATATTGAGATCGTCATTAGGAACCATGCAGCCGTTCTCGTCGCGGCCAGCATAGAACGGCGGTAAATATTTGTCTGCTTTGCCTGCCTTTTGTAACCTGCTATGGTGGTAACCTGCGCATACACAAGCTTCATCGTAGCGTGAGCCGGATTCCATATGTGGCACAATCCGGTAGAGGACCTTTAATGAGAGCGCGTGAAATTTATCGAAACGGATGTCGAGGAGAGCATTTATCATCCTCTCCGGATCAGGTAGGGGTAACTTGCGCAACTCGTTAGTTACTTCATCATCTTCCTTATAGATGCTCAGCACGCAAGCTATTTGATCAAGCAATTCGGGTTTTCCTTCTAGCGCAGCTGCGGCTATGCTTTGCCACTCCATTTCCATTCCGGCCTTTTTTAAGGCTGTACGCAATTGTTGCCATGCCGGAAGCTTTACCAAAGTGGCAGTTTCCGGATTTTTTGCCTTTTCTTCAGCTTCCTGCTTTCCCCCAGGATATGCCAGACCAATAAAAAGAAACGAATCTGACAAGCAATCCAATTTAACTAGCGCCGCTCGTAACTGCTTGTAGCTCAGGTCCCCGGCTTGCTGATAGGGAAGGAGTAACGCTATTTGTCGCTCCTGCTCATTTAGGCCTCGAACGATGCCTTTGTCAATAATCCTTAAGTTATTGAGTCGAGTCAGCCATACATGGCGTTCAGCAGTGAAGCTGGCTTTGGGTGCACGATATTCCGTCTTATCAAGAGTGCATTTCCCCAGCATTTTCAATAAATCTTTTCCCGCCAGAGCAGGTTTCTGTTCCCAGAACAAACTAGTTTTTTTGTCATCGTTGCCGTGAATTTTCGCTTCTATTGCCTTAGAAGCGAATACATTGTCCAACTCACGCTGATGCTGGAACAGCAACACCAACTCCCTTGCGAGCAATATCCGGGAGAGTGCCTTGCTGTAGTCTCCTAGTTTGTTCCTTTGAGCCTTGGGAAACTCCGCTAATACCATTTCGGCAACCGTACGATAGTTTTTTTCTCGCATTAGTTTTTCTGTTCCAGCAAGGCCATCCTTGACCTTGCCGCCTTCGCCTTTGCTATCACTTTCGGCGGCTTTTTCCTCCGCGCGACTGGTCCAATGGAAACCGCGATGCTTGCAAAGATGGTATATAACTCTTGCCCACTCCTCAGCATCGAGCTTACGTTCTAATCCTTCCACTCGCAGTTGCCATAACGATTTATGAAAGGGCTTTTGTTCTTTGAATATGCGGGCGTTGTTAATCAAGCCTTCATGCTTAAGTAATTCGGCAAGTTTAATGAGTCGCGATGCTCGGCGACGCAGGCGGCGCCGTGTCAGCCGAGCGGTTCGTCTTGCGAGGTTCAGCGGTTTGCCGTCTGTTGTTTCAGCCTTGTCGAAAGCGCGTACTCCCAAATCTATGATCCGCTCAGGCGAAAGTACTGCCCATCCAACGGAAGCAATCCCTATATCCAGCCCGAAAGTTAGCGGCTCTGCATTCTTCTGTTTTTTCGACTTGCTCGGCAAAATTTTATCCCTCATAATGTCATGGTTGTAGTTCATCCGGGGTGAGAGCCGTTGCTACAATAAGTAAAGGTCAAATGACCTGAACGTNCCCGCCCGGCGGTTTAACCGCCGGGCTTTTACCTTCCTACTTATTGCTATTGCCTTTTCAAAAATCGATTCTTTATTCTGATTAGAGTACAGTTAGTACAGTTTGAACTGTACTATCATCCGTCAAGTTCTACCTCATCCCTAGTTTGCTAATATCTTTAAGGATTCTGCCCGCTTTTTCCATTGGACTAAAGTACACTCGTTCTTGTCATCGCATTCCAATAGCTGTCCCGCAATTCCTCTTGATAGAACAAGTTTCCATTCTGGAGGTATCCAAGATCGTACAAGTCGCAATACGGATAAGGTGCGCGAGTGTAATTCGATTGATTTTTTATCTGTTGTTTCCCTGCTTGTATTCTCTTACTTTTTGATTGCATGCTTTATCAATAACTAGTCCCATCTCCATCGCGGCCAATACATCCATTACCTCAACAGAACTGATATGATATTGGGTCAACTAGATCGGAAGGAATCATCTGAATGGAGCTTAATCGGAGAAGAGGGAATCGCTTGGGAGTGCATTTAATCCCCATTGCATTGGCGTTGAGCGTCGCCGCATGCGGTAATGGAAGCGGACCGGCAACAGGCGGCGGCAGCGGTGGGGGGAACACCGCAACGGGCCCGGCTACCGGCAGGCTGCTGGACACCGCGGTAAGCGGTGTAGGTTATGCCGCGTCTTCGGGCGCTGCCGCCAATACGGATGAAAACGGAATCTTCAAATACAGCCATGGTGATACGGTGGAATTCAAGCTGGGTGGTCTGGCTCTGGGGAAAGTGAAGGGGGCAGGTATCATCACTCCCATGGAACTGGCGGGAGAAAGTGCGAATAAACTGCAAAATCTGCTTATTCTGCTGCAATCGCTCGATATCGATGGCAATCCTGACAACGGTATCTCCATTCCTCCCAGTGCCGCGGCTGCCGTCCCCGCTTCCATCAACCTGGACAGCGATCCGGCCGCGTTTGCAGCTTCTGCTGAATTGCAGAAGGCCAGGGAGGCGGGGGCGGTGAGCGGTGCTGTGAAGACAGTGGATCAGGCGAGGGCGCATTTCCTTTCACAAGGCATTCCCATGCTGAGCTCCAACATCTGGGTCAGGCACGATGAGACGTCCGCCTCTGTAATTCGTATTTCCACCAGCGGAGGGGGCGAGTACCTGAACGGCGAAGCTACGCCGGATGATTCCTGCGATGCCAACCGCGTTTGTGGCGGTAAGCTGGTCAGCAAGGCAGGTGTGGAGTATGGTGTGGCAGGTGTATCGGAATTTGATACGAGGGGATTCAAATTCGTGAGCAAGCCGACGATCGATACCAACCTTCAGGCCGGTTTGTCCAATCCCAGGCCGACAGTGCGGGTACGCACGGACGGTTCCGACCTGATTAATTCGGATATCGTGACGGTTCAAAGAGAGAAGAAGCACGCGAGCCTGTTTGGGGAGCTTTTCCACATCGCGGGAACCCTGGAGATCAGTTCGGACAAAGAGCCGATCAAGACGGAGATCAAGGAGAGCCGCTATTCAGCCATGGAAAATGAACCGAAGGGCATCGTGGGGACGTGGGCGGCGGACCGGACGAATATCAAGACACAGACTTACTTTTTCTTTTCCAATGGAAAGTTCATGATGGTCGATCCGATCGGCAACCCGGAGCACGCTGAAAATTGCGGACCCGGTGTCGAGTTCGCCTCGTACACGTATGATGCCGGGAGCAGGGCCTTGAGCATCAAGGGGTTTACCTATGACACCAACGGATGTGCCGGTTTTTCGGAAACCGGCGCCAGCTCCTTCAGCCTGAATGCCGATGGCGATACAGCTACCCTGGAAAAGCAGGATAAAAGCAGAATTTCCCTCTACCGCGTATCGAAATAGCGGGGATCGACAAGGGGAAAAAGGGCAGGAAACCGGTTTCCCGGATGACGGTTGGGTTCCGTGAACCGGGAGATGCCGGACAGGGACGCGTCTTGCCGGTCACACCCTGGCTATTGGACGGGTTTGCTTCCCGCCTGCAGGCAAAAAAGCGAGCCATGGTGAACTGGGTTCTCAAATCGCTTTGATGCCATGCCGCGCCGCATCGCGCAGATGGCGGACGCGATCATGATTTCTTTTAACACCTTCGTATTGCCTGTCAAGCAGCGCGCGCAGATCGAATGGCATCTCTTCCCTGAGCGCGTTGTCATAGGCCATCACGGCAGCGGCTTCGCCTCGCTCGCATTCTTCAAGCACTGCCAGGTTGTCGTTGCTGGTGACTGCCGTCTTCAAGTCAACCCACATGCGATGTAACGTGCCGGTAGCGGTGCCGCTTGTATCGGGATCTCCACCGAAACGCCTGACTTCCACACTTAAATCACGCACCGCTTCCTCGCAACTCTGCGCCCGGTTTCGAAGATACATCTTCAATTCGGGATCGTTGATATCATCCGCGCAGGTTTTGAAGCCTTCTGCGCCATCACGTGAAATATCGATGAGACCATTCAACATGCTTATAATTCGCTCATTATCCATCTTTATCTCCTGATGAAAACCTGAATATTGCCTTTAAAAAAGGATAGAGAAATCCTTCCTGCCGTTCTGTACGCTGAAGCACATTCGATCATTGGCAGGCGCTTCTCATGAGGGGAAACAAAGACTCGCAGTGCTTCGATGGTTATTGATCCAGCCAGAAAATACTATGAATCCCATCATTCCGGCTTGATCCGGAATCCGGCGCGGGAATTCGGGGGATTGTGGGGAGATGGGCGGTGTTTACCAGGAATCTCCAACCTTCGGGTCGGGGAGGATGTCAAAGTTGCAGCCAGTAAATCACGCCGTTGAAATCGACCGGAGCGAAGCGTGCCGCTTCCACATTCGCCCCTTCCAGCACTTTTCTATAATCCTCGAAGTAGCTGCTGCGAATCAGGTTCGACCCTTTGTCATAGGTTGAAGCGGAGGCAGCGGTATCGACATTTTTGACAAACGCTTGCAACGCGTTAAGTTCTTCAGAGTATGCATCGGAGCACCGGTAATTGAGTTGCTGCTCGAGCCAGTTGATGCGGGTGAATAAATCTTTCGAGCTAATTATGTTGATCGTATTGCTGATCGGTTTTGGGTCCATGAATTATTCCCTTGTTCATTAGAAAAAACGGGCCCGGTACTTGGTAATCGTAAGAAAACCGGAATCTCTGCGGCGAAGAATCTCTGTCCACAATAGGGTGTTAATGGTTATTTTGTCCGGGATCAGGTATATATACTACTAAAAAACATTCTTTTCTTTTACGCTCAACCAACGCACGTTTCGAATGAGAGGCAAGCGATGACCAACAAGGCAATCTATGTGCAACCGGGTGGTGGATTTGATCGTGTAACACTGGGCATATGTGACTCACTAGCGCCGAAAGCAGGCGAGATTACCGTCAGGATTCGGGCAAGCTCATTGAACTACCATGATTACGCAGTGGTAAGCGGGATGTGGCCCCCCGCAGTGCCGCGTATTCCAATGTCCGACGGAGCGGGAGAGGTTGTTGCCGTGGGGGAAGGCGTTAACGAATTTGCAATAGGCGACCATGTTGTCAGTACCTTCTTTCCAAGTTGGCAGGAAGGACAACCCGAGATTGATGACATGGGCACCGTGCCGGGATGGCGTCGATGGTTTTGCGTGCCAGCAAGTGACAATGGCCGCTATCGGTTTCACTCACGCCCCGAAGGGTTATAGCCATGCAGAGGCAGCTACTCTTACGTGCGCAGGTTTGACAGCGTGGCGGGCACTGATGGTAGACGGTCCATTGAAGCCAGGCGAAACGGTGCTGATCCAGGGAACCGGCGGAGTTTCAGTATTCGCCTTGCAATTCGCGAAGGTGGCGGGAGCAACGGTAATAGCCACCTCTTCCAGTGACGAGAAACTTGCCCGCCTGGAAACGCTAGGCGCAGACCACCTCATCAATTACCGGAAACATGAAAACTGGGGTGATCTGGTACGTGAATTGACAGCGGGACGCGGGGTCGACCATGTGATTGAAGTGGGGGGGCCTGCCACGCTGGCTCAATCAATGGTGGCGGCGCGCATCGGCGGACACATCGCCGTAGTCGGCATTTTGTCGGGTATGACCGGAACGCTGCCGTTGCTCTCTATGTTGACCCGGCAATTGCGCCTTCAGGGGCTGGTCGTTGGCAGCCGCCGTCACCAGATCGAGATGATCCGGGCAATCGAAGCTACGGGGCTGCGGCCGATAATCGATCGTCATTTCCCGCTGGAAGAACTCGTCGAGGCTTTTCGTTATCAGGAAACCAATCGGCACTTTGGCAAGATATGCCTCGATATATGAATGTAATCATCATTCCGGGCAAGAAATAAAAAAGGAAATGTCATAATCAGGCAGCGTGCCTTTTCACCCAATCGACATAGCGATTCATCCAGTTCTGCAGGAATTTCCTGCTGTCTTCATTGCCGATGTTCCCATCCTTGTCAAACAGCCCTTCTTTTATATGGATAAACGCTTCTGGCTGGCCCAGAGTGGGAACGTCCAGGTAGGCCAGGGAGTTGCGCAAGTGCTGCTGCGCTATGGCTGTGCCGATGGAGCCAATGGAAGCGCCGATCACTCCCCCCGGTTTGCCTGCCCATGCATTCTGCCCATACGGACGGGAAGCATGATCGAGTGCGTTCTTGAGCACGCCCGGCATGGACCGGTTGTATTCGGGTGTGACGAACAGCAAGCCCTGCGCTGCGGCAATTTCAGCCTTCAACCGTTTGACCGACTCGGCCTGATTTTCATCGTCGTCCTGGTTGTATAGCGGCAGGTCGCCGATATTCAGGTATTTGAATGTAAATTCCGGTGGGGCCAGCTTTATCAGGGCATCAGCCAGTTTGCGGTTGAATGAGTCGTGGCGAAGACTGCCCACCACTACAGCAATTTGATACTGACCCATGTCATATCTCCTTATAAAAGATCGTAATGTGGCCGGGTTGGTCACTCCTGTAGCCATGCAAGCTGAAAGCCATGACGTTTGATTGGGTGATGCCGCTTCCGGAGTGATGGCTAAAAGACGGGCAAGACATGAAAGTATCGTCTATATCGACAATATAGCAGGAAAAGTCCATACGTTGGAGCGTCAGAGATAGAGTTCAAAGATTGCAGGCGGCCATCAGTAGAAATCGGGGGTGGAACAGATGAAAAGAAAGCACCCTTTACCGCCATATGGGATTACGGAGGTGACAGGCTCACTTTCGATATGGGAGAGTGTGTACTCAAACCTCCCGCCAAGGAAGGCAGGGGATAGATCGGGGTCAATTTAAACGCCCCCGGCGACCAACGTCCCAGGTCGGAGTCACGTGACCCAACGCTGGCGGCAAGATCGTACTTGCGGTCTGCGAGCGCAACCGTCTGGACTCGTGTCGAACACTTCGGGTCGGAGTCGCAGCCGAAGGTTCCCGCGCTTGCTACTCTGTGGTGTAATGGCACTGGACCCTGCGGCGCTCGTCGTTGACCAGCGGTTGCGCACGCCTTTCCGTAGTACTTCAGGATGTGGCTCGTCGCGATCTCACAGCCATGGAATCTCATCTTATCCTTCCCGCTCTCGGGGCTGTTACTGACCGGTCGCAAAATATTCCAGCAGGAGTAGAAGCCCGTAGCCGCCGGACGGCAAGGCGATTGCCGCCCCGAATATCGGGTGCTGAGTGAAGGGGAGGAAGGCTCCCCTTTTGTTATTTTTGATCATGTGAATTGCCCATTCGATCTGCTGTCTCTGCTTTATTTCTTCCGGTGTCTGGCCGGATAGCTGGATCAGCTTGCTCTCCAGACGCTTGATGGCCTCGTGCCGGGCTTTTTCGGCCGATCTTCGCAGCGCCAGCGCATTCCCGACAACGAGTATCGCGTTGAGGGAGAAGATAATGGCCAGCGAGGCGGGAAATCCCCAGTTATCGATATAGCCATGACGCCCGATGATTAGCAGAACAATGATGATAAACGGGAAATAGATGAAATTGCCGATGACTGTCGTGCGCTCGGCAATCAGTTCGATGCCCAGCCATTCATCCAGGTTCTCCTTGTTGATGCCGCTCTTGCCGGCTATTCTCCCGAGCGTGCCGGCAGGCCAATGGATTTTATTCGTGGCAATGCAATTGACCCAGCACCGGCACAACCTTGTGGCATCCACCACATAAAATATCAGTATCATCATCGCAGTGCCGCTCATGATGATGAGGCTATCGCTTATCTGGAAACAGCCGGAGCCCCGGCATGGCGTATTTGGAAAGCCGAACAGCATCATCGCCAGCCATGCAAAGCTTAATGCGACAACCAGTTGCGGCAGGCCCCGAATTGCGAAATTTTTCAGGGCGCCAAGCGAGATGTACTCCCGCCAGAGGCGAACGGCATCGATCTCGTCAGTGCTTTGTGGACGCCAGACGTGCAGACCCAGGATACGGCGAATGGCGTGGGAAAATATCCGGAACGGAAGCCTCTTGTGACTGGCGTCTTTTTCGGGATCACATGGAGAAGTATCGGTAAAACCTGTATTGTTCTCTTCGAGATCCAGTTCGTGAGTCAGAACGTTTTCGTTATTTTTCAGCTTCCGCCACGAATACCATAAAAAGAGCAGGCTCATGAGCAGTGCAAGCAGGCAGATCGCTGCTGTCGGCCATGCGCTGATTCCTTCGGTGAACACGAAGGGCTCGCTTCCTGCGACATCGAGCGTCTTCCAGGGTACCCATTTGACCAGCCCGTAGGATGCACCGGCTGCAACAACCAAACCTGCCCAGAAGAATCTTGTCATGACAAGATTGTGAAAAAAATCGGCTACCCGGGTACTGATCAGTATGATGCCCAGAACGAGAATGATGATGGCGGCGAATGTTTCCGCCATCCACCTGAGGTTTCGCTGAGTGTCGAAATTATAGGCGTCCAGGTCGTAACGGGTCGGGTGGATGCTTGCATAATTCGGTGATTGCGTGCGAGGATCGATGCTGATATCGAAAGCTCCGGTCCTCCCGATCTCGTACAGCCTGGTTCCGGTGTTTGCAAAAAAATTATCCGGCTTGTCATCCCTGTTCCCTTGATTCATTTCTGTGTTCAGCCTGACACAATCGGGGCAGTTCATCTCCTCTGCATGAACAGAGGCAAGATGTCCGAGCGCCATCAAAGCTGCATAGAACAGGGATGTCTGGTAGCTATCCCGAAACGGGGGAATGGGTGTTTGCAGCGCGGGTTGCAGCTCCAGCCCGAAGTGTGAGGCGATGACAAGATTGTGGGTAAATTCCCACTGGGCAGGATAGGCGAGCCTGGCATTGAGGTCGGTCGTGAAAAATATGGCGCTTGGAAACTGCTGGCGAAGCGCTTGAAGAATCAGAAGCTTGTCATAGACATCACTTCCCAGCACACCAATTGCCTTGAATTTCCAATCCTTCGCTTCCTCCTGTTTCAGCGCCGCCGTCAGTCTGACGAGATAATCGATCTGACCGCGGCCCTCGGGTCTTTGGCTCGCATTTCCCTTGGTGGGCGCCGATCGTCCTTCATACCATGCCTTGCCCTTGGCCAGAACACCCTCGGTATCTTTATCGCTGCTCCTGTCTTCCGTTTTGCTGCTTTGCGTTGCCGGCAGTTCGCCGTCAAGCCCTGCAAGATACGAGTGGTGCGACACCCATTCCGGCCATTCGTCTCTACGCAGCTTATTCAATTCCGCTTCCAGCTCGGGGCCGGACTTGCCGGAGCCGGTTTCACTTGACGCTACCGCCACAAAAGTGCGTGGGAGCGCCCGCCCATACAAGGTATCCCACTCAGAAATCAAGGCCACCTTGAATTCGCAGGATTTTTTTGTATCTTTCCCGAATTTGCTTCCCGAGCAATTCTTCAACCTGAGCTGGCGGCGGTTCAGTTCCTGAACCAGGTGCTCGGCCAATACTGCGTCTGTGCCAATCGTCCTGCGAAAGTTTTTAATACCTGCGCACGACAACAGGCGCTCTACTATCAGCGGATTCTCCGCGGTTTCCGTTCGTCCGTCATCACCGCTGCCGGCGAGTATTCTACCGGGACAGCTGCAGAGCTTGTCGATTGCTTCCGCCGCTTCTTTGTCCGCCCTGCTTTTATCCGGGTAGGGTGAATCATCAAGCAGAAACGTATCTTCCGCCGTCGCCCAGGGTGAATAAAACTGAACGTTCCTCAATGCATCCAGGGGTGGATGGGAGGCAGGGCACTCCTCGCTGGATTGCCTTGCCTCCTCGCCCAACTTGTCTTTTACCTCCTGCACCATTGCGCGCAGGGCGGTGGAGAACCGGGGACCTAAAACGTCATATGTCAGCTTTATTCGGTATTTCTCGAATTTGCTGTCGAGGTGTGTCATCAACTCGTTCAAGGAAGTGAACGGATTGCGGCCGAAATCCTGGGCCTTAAGCCATAAAACAAGTACATGTGGTTTATTTTCCGGAAGTTTTTCCCTGGGAATGAACAGCTCGGCAGGGATCGGCACAGATTTGGTTGCCGCGAGCTCTCGCGGCCCGTTCGATTCTTTCTCACATGTGCGATTCCACGTAAAAAAACGGATATATTCCCCCGACTCCGGCACGTAATCCGCAGCGCCAAAGGCGGAAACCACAGCATAACGATCATTGAGCCTGTTCTCAGCGCCGCTGGAGTAGGGGCTTCCATCGACGAACACCGGCAGGACCCGGAGCTGGGAGGAAACGCCGGAATTTGCGAGAACTTCGACAAGTTTGTCCAGGTGATATGGATCCGCTTCTTCGCACACCGTCCCGGACATTTTCGGTTCGCTCAGGCGATATGCTTCTACCGCTTCGAATGGGTCCTGCCAGAGCCGTGACTGGACAATTCCCTCCTCCATGAAAACATGGGAGCCGGTCCCCTTGCTGATGGGCCGGGAGGTCTGGAGTGAGATTTCCTGGTAGATGAGAAAGCTGCTAACCATCGCCAGTAGCGCAAAGATTCCGGCGAGTGGCAGTTTTGGCTTCTCATCCTGTTGTTCCGCCATGTGATGAACCTTTCAGTTGGCGGGGCAAGCGGCGGTTGGCCGGTTTCAAGGCCGCGCCATAGCGAGTGGGGAGTCGACAGTTGCAATTATGTATAGCACAAACGCCCGTAAATGCTGAATGTGTACAGCCATCCAGCTATCGATGCTGGGCCTGGAAATCAGTGATAAAGGACGTGCAATATCTTCATCCGCCCTTGACTGGAAACGTTGTTGCCCGAATATATAAATATATAAACGTGGCTATATTCCCGAATTGTACTTTGGTCCAATAGGCAAAGCTGTTCAAGCTGGTAATATGCAAACCGGGGAAGCAAGGGTGGATCGGAAACAGACAGCTTCTCCAGTAGCAGTAAACGAGGTAGAAGTAGAAGTCAATGTAGACGATGTAGAAGCAGTAGAAGCAAACGCCACCGCGCCCGGCAGCAGGCCTCCTGCGCCGGGCTTTTTTTTGGACGCTTTCATCGTTCCTTTTGAGACGTCCGCTGTACGTATAAAAATCACAATTGCTGCGCTGGTGATTGGATTGGTCTGGAAGGGGGCGCAATGTATCCCGTTTGAAGGGATCGGAAAACCTGAACCGTTACGGGAAAATCTATCTGGTTTCTGGTCAGGCGGATTGATGAGACAAACAGATTGGTTTACGAAGTGTCAGATAGCAACATCGCAATTATTTCCTGTTGCTATCATTATTGATGCAAAGTCCCATCCATGGCTGCGAGTTGTCAGGTTCGACTCTTCTGCAGGCCTATCCTGCGCCTGCCGATAGGCTTGGGCTTAATCTGTCATTCCGGCAAAAAACCGAACTCGACCGGGAACTTGACGTAAAAGAGATCGATGTTTTCCGCTTGCAGCAGGTTCATGAAACCTTCGGCTTCTTCTTTACTGAGAACAAAGCTGACTTCCACGGGCAAGTCCGCCGCAAGTTCAAGGAAGGTTTCCGTGTGCAGCACGCCATGGCGACCGAAACCGGCCAGGGCGCGGGTTGCGGTACCGCCATTAAAGCCGCTTTTTTTTGCACGCTCCAGCAGCCACTCGTACAGCAGTATGCCCTTATGCTCACGGTATTCGCTTACGTAGAATTTGAGAAAGACCCCTTGCATATCCTCCTCCGCTTGCCCCTCTCATTCCCTGTATCATTCTTTCCCCGGATCCGGGCAGTCCGTTTCAGTGCTGGGCCAGCCATTTGATGGTCATTATTCCCAGTATAGTCATCACGAGGGAGCCTGCCAGGTGTGAAAATATGATGACAAACGTCCAGGCATATTGTCCACGCAGGAGCAGCGTAACCGTTTCGGCTGAAAAGGTGGAGAAGGTTGTCAATCCGCCGAGAAAGCCGGTGATGGCAAACAGCCTTGCCTCGGGCGGGAGAACGCTGTTGTGATGAAAATATTCGATCGCGACGCCGATAAGATAACCTCCGGTCAGGTTGGCGGCAAGAGTGCCCAGGGGAAGGGTCGGAAACAGGGGGTTTAATGTCATCCCAAACCACCAGCGTAACCAGGCACCCAGCGCCGCGCCTGCGCCTATCGCCGTTAATGCATAGACCCCCATTGCTTACATCCGTGTCCGCAAGTTCAGCTATCTTCCATCGAGGGGTTATAAAGTCCCTCACGAGCGAGGCCATTTAGCTCGCAACGTCTGGAAAACGCGCGCTGTGCCTCAGCCACATTTTTTTCCTCTCCCTTCCAGGCGGCAAGAACCGGTTCCTGGAGCGCCCGGCCGTAAGAAAAGCTGAGTTGCCAGGGACAGTTTCCCCTCATGGTGTTAATGGCATTCAGGTTGTCGGTCGCTTCCTCGGGATTCTGGCCGCCCGAGAGGAACACGATTCCCGGCACTGCTGCCGGGACATAACGGCGCAGGCAGCGGATCGTTGCTTCCGCAACTTGCTGAGAGCTGACCTGGAGCGCGCATTTCTTTCCCGGAATGACCATATTGGGCTTGAGCAGCGTCCCCTCGAACACTACGCCATGGGCGTCGAGCTCCCCGAACAAAGTTTCGAGCATGGCGGAGGTGATGCTTTCGCACCGTCCGATATCATGCGCGCCATCCATCAGAACTTCCGGTTCCACAATGGGCACCAGATCGGCTTCCTGGCAGAGGGCTGCATAGCGAGCCAGGGCTTGACAGTTTGCCCGGATGGCATAGGCGGAAGGAAGGGATTGTTCATCGATTTCCATGACTGCCCGCCACTTGACAAATTTTGCCCCCAACTGCTTGTATTCCGCCAGCCGCTCGCGCAAGCCGTCCAAACCTTCAGTGATTTTGTTTCCAGGCTGCAGCGCCAGCGGCTTCGCACCCTTATCCACCTTGATGCCCGGTATGATTCCACGCTCCGACAGTACCTGTGGAAACGGTATGCCGTGCTTCGAGCTCTGCCGTATGGTTTCATCATACAGGATGACGCCGCTGATGTAGCGTTCGATGCCTTCGGCGGTGAAAAGCAGTTCCCGGTAGCGGCGCCGGTTTTCCTCGGTGGATTCAACGTTTATCGGAGCAAAACGTTTTTTTATGGTGGGATTGCTTTCATCCGCTGCCAGAATTCCTTTCTGTCTGGCGACAATGGCCTCCGCCACTGACTTGAGTTCATCGATGTTCATGAGCTTTATCCTCCTTAAGCAAGTGCAGATTCAGGACAGGCAGCCGGATATGCGATCTTTCAACCTCGTTGCCGGACTACCGGATAGGTGGTGGTCCAAAAACTCCCAGTTGCCACATGATGAGCAAGAGCATGAGGATTCCGATGGTCAAAAGATAGAATGGCCATACGGTTTTTTTATCCTCGTATGGGTCCGCCAGCGAGCGACGCGCCCCTTCCGGCAGGCGGGCGAGCTTGGTAAGGGATGTTCCAAACGGAATATTGATGTGTGCACGCGCATTGATGGCCCATCCATTCGCGTCCAGAACCGGACCGAGGTTGCGTTTTTTCAGCTTGAACCATGCGACCAGCATAGCGGGGCCGGAAATCAGCAATATCAGGCCGATGATCGCGAGCGGTATCTGCCAGAATTCAAGTCCCAGTATGCCTGTGACAATGGAGGCAATGACACCTCCGATTGCGCCGAGGGCCAATCCTATTGCTGCAAATATCCCGGCGAATTTGCCTACATCGAAGGGTTGCGCGGAGGGCGGAGGAGGAGTGCCGGGGGGCGGCGGGGCGGTGATTCCAGCCGCCGCAGCAGTCAGTTTTTCATCCGCCTCGGCGGCTTTCCGGCTGGCCATTTTTTCCAGTTGCTCATTGACGAATTTCACCAGCTTTTTATAAGGGGACCAGAAAGCCTGACGAATGCTGATGGGGTGGTCGATGATTCGCACGATCGTGGCATCCCAATCCTGGCCTTTGCGGTCATAGAAAATACCGTTCCTCCCGACCATCAGGAAATCGGAATCGCCGGCGGTAAAGGCAGCTGCGATACTCATTTTCTCGGTGCCCCCCTTACGTATGCAGTCGCAATACGCCAGATAGATCCCGCTCATGCTTGCAAACTCCGCATGCTTGGCAATATCATCCACTGTTACGCACAGATCACAGCTTCGCCCGTCGAGGTATAGTGTGCCCACCTGGAAGAGCGCTTTATCCCTGCCTGTATAAAAGCTGCGGAAGGATACGAAATTATTGACCAGATTGAACAGGTCACGATTGTAGCGCAATAGTTTTTCCACCGATTGGGTTGCCTTTACTTCCCCTTCCACCGCTTTATCCTGGCTGATCAGCCTGTCGATCTCCTCCTTGTGCCTGCCGCTGGAAATTTCGCGCAAGCGTGCGTCTCCAAGAGGTTCGACAGAACAGACGGGCTTGCTTGCCTGCCAGGCTTCAAATGCTGCGAACTTGTTGCATAGTCCTTCCCATTCCGGAGCCGATAAGCTTTCTTTCTCGCCGAGTGATGGCATGACCACCAGGCTGCGGAATGCATCGATTTCTTTTCGCCAGGCAGGATTTACTCCGGGTCCCAGGGGCAGGGGTTTATCCGGTTCTACCGTGGCCAGAGGAAAGCTGGCGATATCCCCGCTTTTTGCCGACAATGTTTGCGCGGCAATGCCTTTGTAGTCGTCCGCGGAACGGCTCAACGGCACGGCTGAGCGTATGTCATAGGCAGCCAGCCGGCAGCGGGTGAAGTAATCATCGATTTTTTCTTTGACCGCGTGGAAGGCTTCCGCCGCTGCCTGCGTTTTGTCTCCCAGGAACTGGATGCTGCCGTCATTTTCGCCCCTGGCTTGCCAGGCTGAATAGTCCACAACTTCGGCGAAGAACGCATCGCTGATTTCCTGATCGATGCCTGGCTTCCCGCTCACGTCGGTTGCTGATCCGCGGCACTTCATGATGTCTTCTACGGTTGCGCGCAGTGCGGCATCGGAAACCTGGCTGGCGGTGATTATCCCATCGCCGTTGAAGTCCAGTCCTGCGACAAGTTTCTCGATATCCGCCATATCGGCAAGAGAAATTTCAGGTGCGTCGGGCCTGCCGAGACTGCTCAAGATGTATTGTGCCGATGCCAGCACCTGCTGCCCCTCATCGGTGCTGTTGTCGATATCGGCCAGGGCAACACTGCCGGAGCCATTGATCAGAAGATCCGGATTCCTCAGCAGCTTGCCTGTCCACGCGATCGCGGCGAGCACCTCGTTTGCGTGCACACGCCCGTCATCGTCATGGTCGATCTGGTCGAGCGTTTTCGTGTCGAATTCTATGCCGCGCGTGGGGCAGCTCAACGCTACCCACAATTTCTGATCCAGGTCTTTCAATGCCAGCAGGTCGGCTCCGGTATCGATTTGTACCTGATCAAAACCGCCTGCCCGGAAAAATTTCCATTGGTGCGTGGTAGCCATTGTGCCTCCTTTATTTTTTGGTTTTATTCCCGAACTACGTCTTTATACAGAATTTATAGGTATAGCATGTTTGCATTACAAGATATATAAACGGATGGCATTGAAACTGGAAAGCATTCCAAAGACGAAATTTGCGACGACTGCAAGGATAACGCTGCATCCAGGGAAAGGATTGCATTCACATTGACCGCTGCAAGGCCCAATGTCCCCGCTCACGGCGTCATGCTTATGAATCAAAAAGCTATGTTATGGCTCTGCCGGTCATGCCATCGAAGCCCAGCTTTATCAATGCCTTTCGCTCGGCTTCACTTTGGACGCCCAGCGCGATCACTTTCATTCCCAGGGCGTGGGCTTGCCCGCACAGATTTTTCAGGAATTTCTGGTTCGCTTTATTCTGGTTAATGCGGTGAATGAAACTATCGGTTACTTTAAGATAGCTTAGTCCGGCCCCGGCAAGACTTTGAATGGTGTCGAGATGGCGCCCGAAATCCCTGATGCCAAGGGGACAACCCAGTTGCCCGAAAGCGTGGCAGAAATCGCGGAAGGCTTCGGGCTTGCGAAAAGCGCCATACTCCGGCACTTCGAGCCAGAGTCGGCGGCACAGTTCGGGATGCGGCCGCAGCAGCGCGTCAAGCTTGTTGCGAAAACGATGGTTCACGACTGTTTCAATCGATAAACCAACCGCGACCTCGCCAGCATTCGATCGCAGGAATTCCAGCGCGTGGCGCAATACCGCTACGTCAATGGGACCTGTGATGTTCAGGCGAGCGGCGATGTTGATAAAGTCGGACGCATCCAGCCAGCCGCCTTCCGGTTGAGCTTGCATGCGTGCAGCGGCTTCCTGGTGCAGGATTGCGCCAGTGGGATCAATAACAGGATGGAGAGCCAGCATGAAGCGGTTGGCAGTCAAAGCATCACTGAAAATATGGCGCCAGTCGGCGATATTGAGGGAAACTGGAGGAGTTTGTCCTGATGGCGGGGCAGCGAGATGCCAGGCGTTTGCTCCGGTCTGCTCTGCCGTGGCCAGTGCTGCGTCTGCTCTGGAAAGAAGCTCGCTGAGCGTATCGCCGCGTTGATAGGGCACGGCGCCGATATGGCAGAAATCGGTGATCCTGTCGCCGTCACGCAGGGGGAGTGCTGCGAGTTCCCCAACCAATCGTGTGGCAAATTTTGCCGCATTACTGACGTCAGGAGCAAGAAGCGCGAAATCCGAGCCATTCAGGCGCGCAGCAAGCGGCCGAGAAAATGCGATCTCCTCGAATTCCTCGGTGATGCTGCCGATCAGTGAACCGACCCGATGAAGCAGTTCGTTTGCGCCAGCTCTGCCGAGCTTGCGGTTGATCTCTTCCAGATTATTGATGCGTATGAGGAAAAAAAATCCTCGCGCGCCTTGTACCTGTCCTTGCCCCTGTCCTGTCGTTGCGTCCGCAACGGTTGCAGTTGAAGCAAGGGTTTTTTCCTCGTGCAGGACAACCTCGCCGTGTTCACCCATAGGATGATATTTTCCCTCGCTGGCCTCATCCTGAGCCGTGTCCTGCGCTTCGCTGCCAGCCACGGGTTTCTGTCCTGTTTCATGACCTTCTTCTCCGCCAATTAAAATCTGGCTAAGCTGGTTCATGAAGTACTCCCGTCTGGCCAGGCCTGTGACCGGGTCAAAGTTTATCTGCTTGTGCAAAGCTTCCAGGCGCTTGGCTTCTTCGATACCGCGGTTATGCAGGCGTCTGATCATGTCGTTCGTGGCGCGCGCCAGACTGCGCAGTTCCGGTATGCGGGGTTCTGAAATAGTGAGGAAGCGGCGTTCCATGATCTCATCGGCCTGCTCGACCATCTCCGCCAGCGGTTTATGGATACGCTGCAATATCATCGCCCCGATCAGCATGCATACGATCGCTGCGCCCAGAAACCAGAGCATCAGGGTTTTCGTCTGCTCCCAGAGCGCCTGATGCGCGAGCTGAGCCTGGCTGACCACCTTGATCACGCCAAAATGCAGTAAGGCATCCGATATCCGGGCTTGGCCCGGTGTTGCACTGATTGGAAAGAGACGAGTGAACCATCCGGGAACAGTCGTTTCTATCTTGTTCTGCACGCGTTCTGTGATCAGCTTGCCATCGGCGGAGGTGATGGAAATGGCCTGGTATTGGCCACTATCAAAAAATGCAGCGATTTGAAGGCCGATGGTGATAGGGTCCTTGTGGAGTTGGGAAATCGAATATGCGAGAGAATTCGCGCTATCGATGTTTTTGCGGTGAAGCTGTTGCTCCAGATAACTTCGTGTGCCAAGCAGACTTACAAAAAGGCTGCCGGTGAAACTTGTGATGGTCACCAGGATAACGGCTAGCCATAATTGTCGAAAGAGAGACATTGAACGCCTTGTTGTTTTAGACAGCGTCTTCAGGATAATGTCCTCCGCGGGGACGATGACGGTTTCGTCAAGAAATTATCAACCTGCGGAGGATTCCCGGGTTACGAGATTAGCACGGAGTGAACAGGGGTTCAATTTGCAGAAAATACATCCGGCGAAGGCAATGAGACGACATCAGGAGAGATAGTCCATGCGATCCGCTTCCCATACTGCCTTCATTTCCCATCCGGCTTGCCTGCTGCATGAAATGGATTGTTATCATCCTGAAAGTCCAGCCCGGCTGAAGGCGATCGAGGAGGGGCTATCTGCTTCAGGGCTGATGGATAAGCTGAGACATTATACAGCTCCCTTGGCCACGACTTACCAACTGGGGCGTGTGCATACACAGGAGCACATTGCACGACTGCAAGCCGCTGCATCTCGCGCAATGTCAGGAGGCGTGGCCTACCTTGATCCTGATACCGCCATGAACCGTTATAGCCTCCAAGCCGCCTATCATGCCGCGGGAGCCGCCGTCCTTGCAACTGATCTCGTGATTGGAGGGGTGGTGGAGAACGCTTTTTGCAGTGTTCGTCCCCCCGGTCACCACGCCGAACGCGGGCGTCCGATGGGCTTCTGCCTCTTCAACAATATTGCAGTGGCGGCGGCCCACGCGCTCGAGGCGCATGCGCTGGAACGGGTCGCGGTGGTGGATTTCGACGTGCATCATGGCAATGGTACGGAGGATATCTTTCAGCACGATTCGCGCGTCATGATGGTCTCGACATTCCAGCACCCGTTCTATCCATATGGCGGCATCGCAGGGCGCTCGGAGCGGATGGTCAACATCCCCCTGCCGGCGGGGAGCAGCGGCGAGGCATTTCGGAAAGCAGTGGATGAATTCTGGCTGCCGGCACTGGAAAGATTCGAGCCGGAAATGCTGTTTGTTTCTGCTGGTTTCGATGCTCATACCGACGATGAGCTTGCTTCCCTGAATCTGGTGGAAGACGATTATGCGTGGATAACTGAAAAGATCAAAGAGATTGCCTGCGCATATGCCGGGAAACGTATCGTGTCGGTGCTGGAAGGGGGGTATGCGTTGGCCGCGCTGGGGCGAAGCGTGGCAGCGCATATAAAAGTCCTCATGGAGTGTTGACGAGTGCTGACAGCTCAAAACGTATCCCTTCAATGCCCGTATTTCAGGCCCATGTCAAGAGAGCGCATGTGAAGCATCCCTTCGACCATTCCGGTTTGTCCTGGAGACCCTTCTTCATATCCTGAAGCCTGCCGAAGGACTCGGGTGAACGGAGGCAAAGGTTCAGGGCGAACGGAGAAGAGGCGTACAGGTCGAACAGGAGGAAGGTCAGGTCGAAAACAGGAGGCTTTTATTCAGGGGAACTTTCCGAAGGCGTTCCGCTATTCCCCCATCAGGTCTATGATGGAGATAGCAAGGGAGGGATCAGGCACGGGATTTTCCGGCTCATATCGAAGAGGGTGGCGTTGAAGGGCAACAATAAACTGGGTGTTCCCCTGATTTTGCTGATCGTTCTCGCGATCATGGCGGGAGCGGTATGGCTATACTTTGCCGGAAATGAGCCGAGCATCAGGGTAGGTATACTGCATTCCCTTTCCGGTCCAATGGCCACGAGCGAGAAGCCGCTGGTCGATGCAATACAGTTGGCCATTGAGGAGACCAATGCCGCAGGAGGCATCCATGGTCACAGAATTGAAGCTGTGGTGGCGGATTGCAGGTCCGACGAGGCTCATTGCGCTCGCGAGGCCGAGCGTCTGATTCTCGAAGAGAGGGTGGAGGTATTGTTCGGCTGCTGGACCACTGCCTGCCGCCACCTCGTGAAACCGGTCGTGGAACGGCACGATCACCTGCTGTTTTATGCGCTGCGATATGAGGGCATGGAACAGTCGCCCAATATCATCTATGGAGGTGCTGTACCAAATCAGCTGGTAATGCCTGCCGTATACTGGGCGCTGGAAAATCTTGGCGACCGGAAACATCCGGGTACAAGGGGTAAGCGGGTCTATCTGGCAGGATCGGATAACATCTTTTCACGAGTCGTGAATATCCTTATCAAGGATCTTCTGGCAGCAAACGGCGCAATCGTGTCGGGAGAGCATTATCTGCTCTCAGGGTCACAGGACGTGGACTCTCTCGTAGCGGATATCGCGGAGCAACAACCCGATCTGATTCTGAGCACCATCGCAGAAGCCGACAATGCAAGTTTCTTTCAAACATTGCACAGGAAAGGAGTCACAGCGGAGAGCATCCCGGTATTGTCGTTCAGTGTTACCGAGATCGTACTGTCGGCCCGGGATAAGATGCCGATGACCGGGCATTATGCTGCGCGGACTTATTTCCAGTCCATTCCTTCACCGGAAAATCAGGCATTCATTCAGCGGTTCCGCGAACGCTATGGGGAAAACGCTGTTATTGACAGTCCGACAGAGAACTCCTATGTCAACGTGTACATGTGGATTCAGGCCGCCTCCGAGGCAGGGTCAGGTAATCTGGCAAAGGTACGGAGATTGATATTGCGCCAGAGCCTTCCTGCTGCGGAGGGGATCGTGGCGCTTGATCCGGTTACGCGCCACGAATGGAAAATGGCCCGGGTCGGCAAGGTGCGGGAAGATGGTCAATTCGATATTGTCTGGAACTCCACCCGCCCGTTGGAGCCTTCACCATTCCCGTCCTACCGGTCGCATGAAGAGTGGAACGCTGTGCTGGAAAAGGCACTAAACAAGTCGACCACACAATTCATGGGAAAACCCGCCGACGGTTCCGGCTCCCCGGAGCCGGGGGAGTGAGACGATGATACGCTTTACTTCACTTACACAGCGTTTTGCTGTCTGGTTTGTAGCCGTTTCCCTGCTGCCTATCCTTATCATCGGTTATGCCCTGTTGCGCACCTTTGAGACGGAGGCGGAAAGAAGCGCGATTCAACAGGTGTCAGCGATCGCCGACATGAAAGCGGAACAGATCGACAGCTATCTGCGCGAGCGTCTGCTGGACGCCAGGGTGATCCAGACTAGCAGTACGGCGCGCATGGCGATGCGGGATTTCAGCCGTATATATGCGAAGGGTGGAGTGGACTCCGGTGCCTATCACCAGCTCGATACGTTTTATCGCGAACAGTTCAAGCGCTTCATGGAGGATGCAGGGTATTATGATCTGTTCCTCATCTCCTCTCAGGGCGAAATCGTCTACAGTCAGGCCCATGAATCGGATTTTGCGACGAGCTTGATTACAGGACCCTATCGAAACAGCAGCTTCGCCCGGCTTGTGCGCGCCGCACTCCATACCTTGCAGGGGGGGGTCTCGGATTTCGAATACTACCCGCCCTCCAAAGGCGCGATTGCGGCCTTCATGGCATTGCCCATCATCGTTGATGGAAAACTGGAAGGTGTGCTGGCGCTGCAAATCTACAGCGAGCGCGTGTTCGAGGTCGTGACCGATAACGTGGGTCTCGGAGCAAGCGGTGAAACTGTCGTGACCCGGCTTCTCAACGATCGCACCGCGCTTGTGATCGCGCCGCTCAAGCATCAGTCGAATGCCGCGCTGGAGCTCAAGATACCTTTGGCAAACCCTCCATTTTCAGTCGCTATTCAGAGCGGATTGCACGGGGAGCGCGGGGGCGGAGTGAAAATGGATTACCGCAACAAGGAGGTGGTGGCCGCATGGCGCTACCTGCCGCGCATGAACTGGGGCATCGAGGTCAAGATGGATGCGGAGGAAGTGTTTGCCTTCGTTCCCAGGGTACGCAACTACAGCTTGATCGTCCTGGGCTTCATCCTGATTGCCGCCATGCTGGGAGCTTTGTTGTTCAGCCGGCGCGTGGTCACCACACTGAAAAACCTCAGTCATAGCGCACAGCACATCGCCGCAGGAAATCTGAAGCAGCGTGTTCCCGTGGCCGGATGGGATGAAATAGGTCAACTGGCCAGCACCTTCAATACGATGGCCGAGCACCTGACTGCCAGCAACCGCCAGCGCGACGCGGCCGAAAAAGACTTGCGCCAGCTCAATCAGGACCTCGAAAACCGTGTTGCCGAGCGTACAGCCGATCTGGAACAGGCGAATGCAGTGCTCATCAGCAAGGAAGAGGAAATGCGCTCGATCGTGGAGCACATGGTGGACTGCATCATTACGATCGACGACAAAGGCATAATACGCTCCGTCAATCCCGTTATCGAGAAACTCTTCGGTTACACCCGGGAGGAAGCAATCGGTCAACCCATTTCCATCCTGATGCCCGAACCTTTCCGCAGCGGTCACGAGGGATACGTCGAAAGATACTACCGGACAGGGCGGGGCCGGTGTGAATTCGATCACATTCTGACCCTGGAAGTCGAAGGGGTGCATAACATCGGCATGGGCCGCGAAGTCGAAGGTCAGCACAAGAATGGCGAGCTCATCGATCTGTATGTTGCAGTCAGCGAATACTTCGTGGGCGGCAAACGTTATTTCACCGGTGTGCTGCGCGATATCCGCGAACGCAAGCGGGTCGAACAGGCGCTGCGCAACAGCGAACAGCGTTTTCGAACCATCGTGGATAATCTGGCCGCACTCGTTGGCGAAATGACATCCGACGGAGTGCTGGTGGAGATGAATCGTACCGCCCTGGAGGTGGGCGGCCTGCAAAGCCGGGATGTGATCGGCAAGTGTTTGTCCGAGACCGGATGGTTTGCTCATCAACCGGAGGTACAGCAACAGATCCGCGAAGACATCCGGCGGGCAGTGGCGGGCGAGATCGTGCGCCATGATGTCGAGATACACATCGCCAATGGCGGTCTCATGACCATCGATTTCATGCTGGTGCCGGTGCGTGATGATAAAGGCAAGGTGATCAAGCTGATCCCGTCCGGTATCGATGTCAGTGAGAGAATCCGGATTCTCAAGGACCTCGAGCAGGCCAGGCAGGATGCCGAGCAGGCCAACCAGGCAAAATCCATTTTTCTTGCGGCCATGAGCCACGAGATACGCACTCCCATGAATGGGGTGATCGGCATGGCTGACGTCCTGCAGCAAACCAGCCTGAGCGGTTATCAGATGGAGATGGTCGATCTCATCCGCGAGTCGGCTTTTGCCCTGCTGGAAATCATCGAGGATATCCTCGACTTCTCAAAGATAGAGGCGGGGCGCCTGGAAATCGAGCAGGCGCCGATGTCCGTGGAAAAGGTAGTGGAAAAAGCATGTGCCATGCTCGAAAGCCTGGCGGCCAGGAAGGCGGTGGAACTTACTCTGTTTCTCGATCCGGCGATCCCCGACGAAGTTCTCGGCGATGCACTGCGGCTGCGCCAGGTGCTCGTCAATCTTGCCAATAACGCCATCAAGTTCTCCAGCGGATTGCAGGAGCCGGGCCGGGTGTCAGTGCGCGCGCTGCTCGTTGACCACGGACAGAATACGGTTACAGTGGAATTCGAGATAACCGATAATGGCATAGGCATGAACGAGGAAGTGCAATCGCGGCTTTTTACCTCTTTTACCCAGGGAGATACATCCACCACCCGACGATACGGCGGAACCGGCCTGGGCCTGGCGATTACTCATCACCTTGTTCAATTGATGGGAGGCGGTATCCAAGTGCGGAGTACTCCGGGCGAAGGGTCTGTTTTCACTGTGCGATTGACATTTGACCTCGTTCCTTCCGCGCATGTGGAAGATAAGGTAATCGATCTCACCGGCATCTCCTGCCTTGTAATCGGCGCTGAAAAAGGTCTGGCGGACGATCTGGCGGTATATCTGAGATACAGCGGCGCGGTTGCAGAGCGATTGATCGATGTGTCGGCCGCGCTCAAGCGGATCGAGTCACTTCCGCCGGGGCTATGGCTGCTGGTCATAGATGCCGGGCATGAAACCCCCCCGCTTGAAGAATTGCGTGCCGCCTTTCGCTCCCGACCTGACCTGGATCCGCATTTCGTAGTCCTCGAGCATGGCCATCACGAGCCTGATATCGAGCCCCGCTTTGTCGTCATCCGCCGGGGGCGCAGGCGGCATGAGCGTACCGAAGAGGTCGATACCGTTACCCTGGATGGCGATGTCATGCATCGCGACGCCTTCCTGCGGGCGGTCGCGCTTGCGGCCGGAAGGCTGCAGGAAGAATTACCCCCCCCGCCATCCGAGGAAGTCAAGGCGGTGGCATTGCCGTCGCGGGAAAAGGCGCTCAGTGAAGGCAGGCTTATCCTTGTTGCCGAAGACAGCGAAATCAACCAGAAAGTGATCCGGCAGCAGCTTTCTCTGCTGGGTTTCGCGGCAGATATTGCGAAGGATGGACAGGAGGCGCTCAAGCGCTGGGAAAGCGGTAATTACGCATTGCTGCTGACAGATTTGCATATGCCGGAAATAGACGGCTATCAACTGACTGCGGCAATTCGCACCGAAGAAGGAGAGCAAGGCGCTGTGCGCAAGCCTATTATTGCCATCACGGCCAATGCGCTCAAGGGTGAGGCTGAACACTGCCGTGCCGTGGGAATGGATGACTATTTGAGCAAGCCCGTGCAGCTCTCCCATTTGAAAGCGGTACTGCAGAAGTGGCTACCTTCCCCCGCCAGCACTGAATTGCTCGAACTGGCTCCTCCAGGCACTACTGCGCCGGCGCCTTCCGCTACGGCCACACCTGTTGCTCCCGCTGCACCCAGGGAATCTGCTACCACCGATGGGCACGCTCTATCCAAGGTTGCGGCAAAACCTGTCGATGTCAGTATCCTTGAGCAGCTCGTAGGCAACGATCCCGCCGTGATCAGTGAATTCCTCCAGGATTTCCGGGTGAGCGCACGAAAAACAGCAGACGAGTTGCGCACAGCGTGCCAGGCAGGCGATGCGAAAACAGCCGGCAGCATCGCGCACAAGCTTAAGTCTTCGGCTCGCTCGGTAGGCGCATTGCAATTGGGTGAGTTGTGCGCTCAAATGGAGCAGGCGGGCAAGGCGGGTGACATGACGGGGCTGAATGCGCTGCTGCCATCTTTCGAATCGGAATCTGCTGCTGTGGATAAGTACATCGGGTCATTGACATGAATCGCCTGACAAGTTGCCTCCAGCGATGTCCGGATTCGGAAATCTGACTGAACAATAACTGAAAAGATGAACGTTATGGTCGAACGATCGACAGTGAAGATTCTGGTGCTTGACGACGAGTCTTTCATGCTCAAGCTGTTGAATCGCATTTTATCCAACCTCGGGTATGGCTCGATCACACTTTGTGACAGCGGCCGTGCCGCGCTGGAAAAAATAGCCAATGCAGACGCTGATACAGTACCCAATGTGATTCTGCTGGACCTCAACATGCCCGAAATGGATGGGATCGAGTTCGTGCGGCATCTGGTGGAGCTTCACTATCCCGGGAGCCTCATATTGGTCAGCGGTGAGGATGAGCGCATACTTCAGACGACTGAAAAACTTGTGCGCGCCCACAAGATTCCCATACTGGGTTACCTGCATAAACCAGTAGCCCCTGACGCGCTGGCCGCCATGTTGGGAAAGTGGGGGCCGCCTTCCGCCAGTGTCCCTGGTACAGCGAAGAAAGTCTACAGCGCGGATGAGCTTCGTGCCGCCATAAAAGGGGGTGCACTGATCAACTATTATCAGCCCAAAGTTGCAGTAGCGGATGGGGAAGTGATCGGTGTGGAGACACTTGTAAGATGGCGTCACCCGACTGATGGAATAGTATTTCCGGACCAGTTCATTGGAGTGGCGGAAGCTTCGGGTTTGATTGATGATTTGACTCAGACCGTATTCACTGCCGCCATGATTCAGGCGAAAGCCTGGCAGGAAGCCAGCCTGCTGCTGCGGATTGCCGTCAATGTTTCCATGGATAACCTCGCGTCGATCAATTTTCTGAACTTTGTGGCGGAAGCGGCGGCAAAGGAGGGGATAGCCCCTCAACATGTGGTGCTGGAGGTAACTGAAAGCCGACTGATGCAGGATACACGGGCTCCACTTGAGATTCTGACGCGGCTGCGATTGAAGCGTTTCCGCCTCTCCATCGATGATTTTGGCACAGGACATTCCTCACTGGCCCAGTTACGCGACATTCCCTTCGACGAACTCAAGATAGATCAGGGTTTCGTACACCGCGCCTCGATGGATGAAACCTTGCGGGCAATTTACGACGCAAGCTTGTCGCTTGCTCGACAGTTGAATATGGAAGTCGTGGCGGAAGGTGTGCAGGACCGGGAGGATTGGGATCTCCTGCGTCGTACCGGGTGCGACCTTGCACAAGGAACTTTTGTCTCGCGCCCTCTGCTGCCGGAAGAGATACCGGGCTGGATAGAACTGTGGCGGGAGCGGGTTCAAACGGAACTTTCTCCAACGGAGGATGTAAAGGAATAACCGGCAGAGCAGCAGGGCAGGAGCGATCTGCGGGAATGACGGGAGCGTTCTCATTGAGGAAGCATCAACAGGGCGCACCCGGGCTGCGAGTTGTGAGAGAAAGGCAGCGGAAGCTGCCATGATTATGAGATAGTCCGTTTTCCGGGTGAAACGGGCGGATGAGTTATTGCATGGAATGTAATCCGATCATATTGCCCTCGGTGTCGAGGACCAGGGCGATGAAACCATATTGGCCGATGGACATTTTTTCCTTGAAAAGACGCCCGCCATGCTCGACAGCACGGGCAGCCTCTACCGCACAGTCCTCACACTTGAAATAAACCAGCGTGCTGCTTCCGCCGGACGGGCAGCCCTCCATTTTTGCCAGGGCACCGGCCGCACCATAACCTTCCTCAGACATGGGGAAAGCCCACAGTTCTATATCGGGGCTTGGTATCCGCTCGAGCTTCCCTTGCAGAACGCCTTCGTAGAATGTTTTTGCGCGTTCCATGTCCTGCACATAAATTTCAAACCAGACGACTGGATTGGTTTTCATGACGTTGCTCCCTGATGTTTATCACCCGGTTAAATCAGTAATGCAGCCGCTACCCGCCGTTCTTCCGCCGATAATATGTTGTAAGTGCGGCAGGCGGCGGCGGTATCCATCACTTCTATGCCAATGCCGGACTCGATCAGACTTCTGGTAAGTCGCGGATGGGGAAAACGCAATGTGGCGCCCGTTCCGAAGAGGACCATTTCCGGTTGTAGCGAGAGGATGAACTGAAAGTGTTCAGTGCTGAGTTCCTCGAATGTTTTTGCCTCCCACTCTTCGATCAGACGATCGGGCAACACGATCAGGCTATGATCATAGCGTACGTGATTGATCATGACGTAGTCGGCTCCGTAACCAGTAAACAGGTTGTGCCCGGTAGGACCGGAAAGATGCAGTTTCACACAAGACTCCATTTGCGGCAGTTTGGCGGGTCGGGTAACATTACATCTTTTTCCCGTCGCGATAAAGGTTTTGCGTCGAATAAAGCCGGAACTACAGATTCACTGGATTTTTCCGTACTCAACCCTGCAGGTGCTTCCGGTCCCGGCGTTTTCCATCTGAACCAGCCATTGCAATGATCCTTTGCCGACCTTTGCTGTAACGCTTCTGCCACCCATCTCTCCCATATCTGATGCAGCCCATCCTGAAATCCAGCAAGTTGGCCAATGTATGCTATGACATTCGTGGACCGGTACTTGACCGGGCGCGGCAAATGGAAGAGGAAGGGCATCGCATCATCAAGCTGAATATCGGGAATCCGGCATCATTCGGTTTCGAAGCTCCCGAAGAAATTCTGCAGGATGTGATGCATAACCTTTCCGCCGCTTCCGGTTACTGCGATTCGAAAGGACTGTTTGCGGCCCGCAAGGCCATCATGCATTACACGCAGGAGAAGCATATCGAGGATGTCCGGCTGGAGGACATCTACATTGGCAATGGCGTTTCAGAACTGATCGTGATGGCAATGCAGGCGCTGTTGAATACAGGCGATGAGGTGTTGATTCCTTCGCCCGATTACCCGTTGTGGACAGCAGCGGTAGTGCTGGCCGGCGGAACTCCGCGCCATTACGTATGTGACGAGCAATCGGGCTGGTTGCCTGATCTGGAGGACATGCGCTCGAAGATTACCTCGAACACTCGTGCGATCGTTGTCATCAATCCGAATAATCCGACGGGTGCGCTTTATCCGGATGAGGTGTTGCTTGGAATCATCGAGATTGCGCGTCAGCATCAGCTCATCGTTTATGCGGACGAAATTTACGACAAAGTCCTGTACGACGATGCGACCCACACTTCGATTGCTTCCCTGGCGGATGACGTACTGTTCGTTACGTTGAACGGATTGTCCAAGAATTATCGTGCCGCGGGATTTCGTTCGGGATGGGCAGTGGTTTCCGGAACAAAACACTATGCCAGTGACTATATCGCTGGGCTGAACATGCTGGCCTCCATGCGGCTGTGTGCAAATGTTCCCTCGCAGTTTGGCATTCAAACGGCATTGGGGGGTTATCAAAGCATCAAGGATCTGGTCATGCCCACCGGGCGGCTTATGCGGCAACGCGATCTTGCCTGGAAATTGCTGACGGAGATTCCAGGCGTATCGTGCTACAAGCCACGGGCGGCAATGTATCTGTTCCCGCGCCTGGACCCCGCAATCTATCCGATCGAGGATGACGAGCGATTTGTACTGGATTTGCTGCTGGAAGAGAAGGTGCTGCTGGTGCAGGGCAGCGGTTTCAACTGGCCGTATCCGGATCATTTCCGTGTTGTATTTCTACCCAACAGTGACGCCCTGACCGAAGCCATTAGCCGCGTTGGAGGTTATCTGGCCCGCTATCGCAGGCAGCGCGGAACCGGATGAGGCGAACTCAACCTCCGTAAACGAGAACGCCGCGTACGAATAAAAGCCTCTTTCAGTAAATATGCAGAATATGTCCCAAAAATTCATCATTACCGAAGATATGAAACCCATCAGCGTGGGCCTGTTGGGGGCAGGTACTGTCGGCAGCGGCACATTCGCCGTGCTTAAACGCAACCAGGAAGAGATTACCCGGCGCGCCGGCCGCAGTATCGTCATCCGCATGATTGCTGATCGAGAAGAGGAGAAGGCCCGCCGGATTGCAGGCGACGATGATGTCGCCGTCACGCGCGATGCGAATGAAGTAGTGATGAATCCCGACATCGATATCGTGGTCGAACTGATCGGCGGCTATACCGTGGCCAAGGATCTGATACTGAAGGCCATCGAAAACGGCAAGCATGTCATTACCGCCAACAAGGCATTGCTTGCTTCACATGGAACCGAAATCTTCGCCGCGGCGCAGAAAAAAGGCGTAATGGTGGCATTCGAAGCGGCGGTGGCCGGGGGCATTCCTATCATCAAGGCCCTGCGTGAGGGGTTGACCGCCAACCGCATCGAGTGGATTGCCGGCATCATCAATGGCACGAGCAATTTCATTCTCTCGGAAATGCGGGATAAGGGGTTGACGTTCGAAACCGTATTGAAGCAGGCGCAAAAACTGGGCTATGCCGAGGCCGATCCCACTTTTGACATTGAAGGTATCGATGCGGCACATAAACTCACGATCATGGCCTCGATTGCCTTCGGCATTCCGATGCAATTCGACAAGGTATATACCGAGGGTATAACGAAATTGACCCGCGAGGATATCCGGTATGCGGAGGAACTGGGCTATCGCATCAAACTGTTGGGCATTACGAAACGTACGCCCGGAGGAATCGAGTTGCGTGTGCATCCGACACTCATTCCTGCTCGCAGGTTGATCGCCAATGTCGAGGGTGTCATGAATGCCATCGTGGTGAGAGGCGATGCGGTAGGCTCTACCCTCTATTATGGTCCGGGCGCAGGCGCTGAACCTACAGGTAGTTCAGTCGTGGCAGACCTGGTGGATGTAACCCGCATGCACACAGCCGATCCCAAGCACCGCGTTCCTCATCTCGCCTTCCAGCCCGGACGCCTGTCGGATACGCCGATCCTCGCGATGGAAGAGGTGGAAACGTCGTATTACCTGCGGCTGCGGGTCATGGACAAACCCGGCGCCCTGGCCGACATCACGCGTGTGCTTGCCGACCTCGGCATTTCCATCGAAGCCATGATGCAGAAAGAGCCAAGCGAAGGCGAAGACCAGGTGGATATCATTATGCTCACCCATTTGGCGATGGAAAGAAACGTTAACGACGCGATCACACGAATAAAGCGATTGCCCATAACAACGGGCAAGGTGACCCGCATCCGACTGGAGCATCTGGGGAGCAAATAATTTCCAGAACCGGTTGCAATCAATACTGCTTCGCGGGCATGACGGTCCCGATGAGTCTATTGCCAGAATTTCTCATCCCGCTTTCATATTTCATGCATCACTTCACTTTCACTTTTTTGCAAGTTTGTACAAGGCGGATTTAGGATAATGCTCTACATTTCCACTCGTGGCGGCATGCCGCCTAAAAAATTTTCCAGCATTCTTCTCGGCGGCCTTGCTCCGGATGGCGGGCTGACGATGCCGGAAACCTATCCGAGGTTCGACAGCGCACAACTGCAGGAACTGCGTGGCATGGATTACCAAGAGCTCGCGTTCGAGATCCTTTCGCGTTTTGCGGATGATATTGCTGCCCCGGACCTGCGCGGCATCATTGCGAGAACTTATACCGCCCAGTCGTTTCAAAACGATGAGATCACGCCGCTTAAAACCCTGGAACCGGAGTTGCACATACTTGGCTTGTCGAATGGGCCGACGCTGGCTTTCAAGGATATCGCCCTGCAATTGCTGGGCAACCTGTTCGAGTACGCGTTGGACAAGAGTGGCGAGCAACTGAATATCCTCGGTGCAACTTCCGGCGATACCGGGCCGAGCGCAGAGTACGCCATGCGGGGCAAACATGCTATTCGCGTGTTCATGCTTTCGCCGCATGGAAAAATGAGCCCGTTCCAGACAGCTCAAATGTTTTCCCTGCATGATCCGAATATTTTCAATATCGCGATTCGTGGCGTGTTCGACGATTGCCAGGACATTATCAAGGCTGTCAGCAATGATTATGGGTTCAAGCAGAAATACCGCATCGGTACGGTTAATTCGATAAACTGGGCGCGCATTGCCGCTCAAATCGTTTATTATTTCAAAGGTTATTTTGCCGCCACCCGCTCGAATACGGAGCAGGTGTCTTTCGCCGTGCCATCGGGAAATTTCGGCAACATTTGCGCAGGACATGTGGCGCGCATGATGGGTCTGCCTATCAAAAAGCTTATACTTGCCACCAATGAAAATGATGTGCTGGACGAATTTTTCCGGACGGGGCATTATCGCCCCCGCACAACTGCTGAAACCGTCCAGACCAGCAGCCCCTCAATGGATATCTCCAAGGCCTCCAACTTCGAGCGCTTCATTTTCGACCTCGCTGGAAGGGATGCCGCCAAAGTGAAGGAATTATGGCAGGCAGTAGATGAGGGAGGCGCCTTCGATCTCGCCAATACGCCTCTGTGGGGGAAAATCGAAGACTTCGGTCTTGTGTCGGAAACCAGCAGTCATGCAGACCGAATCGCAACCATCCGCCGGGTGCATGACCGGTATGGCCTGGTGATAGACCCGCATACGGCTGATGGTGTGAAAGCGGGATTGGAACATCGTGAGGCCAATGTGCCGTTGATCTGTCTTGAAACGGCATTGCCCGTCAAGTTCTCGGCAAGCATTGTCGAGGCGATCGGACATGAGCCTGTGCGCCCGGCAGGGTATGAGAATATTGAAGAAAAAGCGCAGCGCTATGTAGTCATGGATGCTGACGCAGGGGCGGTCAAGGCGTTTATCGTGGAGCAGGCGGAGCAGGCCCAAACCGCCTGACCGCGGTTGCGGTATAAGCCAACGATGAGACGAGAGGGGCGCTGGTAAATATAAGCGCGGGCGGCAGCATCGCTCTCTATTCCGCCTCCCTTCGGCAGATTCAGGACGAACAGCGAAAGGATCGTCACTTTATTATTCGCGCTGCTTTTCGGCTGCAGCAAGAAAATCATCCAGTATGGGACCGGAATCGAGCAGGTCTGTGGCGGGGCCATGGAATTCGGGATGCCATTGGAACCCCGTCACGTAGTTATCTCCGTGCATGCGTATTGCTTCGATGATGCCGTCAGACTCGGACACTGCCTCGACCATGGAATCCCGTCCCAGTTCCTTGATTGCCTGATGATGTATGCTGTTGACAAGGTGTTGGTACCGATTGCCGTAGAGCCTCGCCAACCGGGAATTTTCTTCAATCAGCAACGCATGCCGATGCTGGTCATACAACACTGCATCCACGTGTATGATGCATTCCGGGCGATCCGTCGCGATATCCTGATACAGGCTTCCGCCTAACGCTACATTGATGAGCTGGAGCCCGCGGCAGATACCCAATACCGGTTTTCTTTGTACCACACATTCCCAGAAAAGCTCCATTTCGTAAAGATCGCGCACCCGGTCGCCGGACCACTCCGGTCGCTGAGGTGTCTCGCCGTAGGAAACGGGAGATACATCCGCGCCGCCTTGCAGCACCAGGCCGTCGATTTCCCGGACGTAGTCGCTTATGCGCACATGAGAACGCTCGACGCCGCCGGTTTCTATTGCCGGCAGCATGAATGCCAGCGCTCGTCGACGCATAATCCAGTGGGCGACAGTCTGTTCAAGGTATTGCAGGGTTTTATTGCGAAAACCCAGTTCAAGGGGCGGTTGATGCAGGATACGGGGTGACAGGCCGATACGCAACGGGCGGGGCATCTCAGGTAACGAATGTGTCCTCAGAAATATGAATGTAATTAGATTTTGGAATTTCCGCGGTGTTCTTCGTTACATATAGGTTACATATAGATAACTAGATACCTTTGCGCTCTCCTTTACATTGCCTGGCGGCAATCGATGTTGCGCTACTTTGTTCCGCTGGTTTTTCTCGTCGATTCAATCTAACTGGCAGTTTTGACACTCCTCACGGGAATCAGTTTCCCATCCATAATTCGGCTTGCAATTGCATGACGTCCGCAAGGTTGTGCTCGTTGGCATAAGCCCTGCGCTGCCAACTCGTGCCGTTGCCGACGATGAGTATTTCGCGGATGCGTTCCATCGCTTCCACCGCGCGCAGTTCCCTGGCGTGGTCGGAAATGTGTTCGAGCATCTCCATTATATCTTCCCGGATACTGCGCTGCTGGTGGGTGCGAGGATCGATAAAGACGCCTTCCAGGCCAAAGCGGCATGCCTGGAAGCGGTTGAAGGTATACACCAGATAGTCATCCTCTTCGGGCGCCGTACGCTGCTCCACCATGATGTACCTGGACATTGCCTGGATATAGCAGGCGATGGCAGCGGCAATCTCGACTGTAAGGGGCGTGTCGCACACCCTCACCTCGAGGGTACCGAACTCGGGCTTCGGCCTTATATCCCAGTAAAAATCTTTCATGGATTCGACCACTCCCGTTCCCGCCATCTTGGCAAAGAATTTTTCGAAATCGTTCCAGCGCAATACAAAAGGCGCTCGTCCACTTAACGGAAAGGAAAAAACGGAGTTCAGCCGCGCAGAGGCAAAACCGGTATCATGCCCTTGCACAAACGGCGAACTGGCTGAAAGGGCAATAAAATGCGGAATGTAGCGCGAGAGCATATGCATCAGATGCAGTGCTTCGTCCGGACCGGGACAGCCGAGGTGCACATGCTGCCCGAATATCGTGAATTGTTTAGCCAGATAGCCATACAGTTCCGAGAGGTAATGAAAGCGCGGCGCATCGGAAATCTTCTGCTCGCTCCAATGCTGGAACGGGTGAGTGCCTCCGCCTGCAACAGCAACGTTGAGAAAGCGTCCGGCATCGGAAACGACATCCCGCAGGGCACGCAGTTCCGTTACCAGTCCCGCATAGTCCTGCTGCACCGAGGTGTTGATCTCTATCATGCTGCGCGTCATTTCCGGCTTGATTTCCCCGGGATGGGTGAGTTTTGCTACGCGGCGCAAAATCTCCGGCGCAGAAGGGGCGAGGTTGTAATCATTGCAGCCGAGCAACTGCAGTTCAAGCTCCACTCCTATGCTCAGGGGGCGGGAGGGCGCGAAGGGCATCAGGCTCATGGCATCAGGTTCATGTTTTTTTTTCCGGTGTTTCTCCGGCTTTGCGCAGGGCAACTTGCACCAGAATAGGTCCGGCCAATTCAAGTATAACGATCCAGCTCATCAGCACCATTCCAAGGCCGAACGCGAATTCGGGAAAATCGATTGCAGTATCCAGTGTCAGCAGAAGCGCCACGCTTGACATGGGGACCAGCGCAATACCGAGTGATATCGCCTGACGCCAGCCAATGCCGCTGTGGGTTGCCAGCGGTAGCACGGCTGACAGCTTTGCAATGATTCGTACGACGATAAGCAGCAGAACCAGTAAAAAGCCATCCCGCAAGCCCCTGAGATCAGCTGCCAGACCATTCGCGATAAACATCATTACCACCAGAACAGCTCCCGCGGAGCCGAAGTGCGGCGGGAACGTGCGGGTGTGTTTGCGCTGGTAACGGGTGATCAATCCGGCAGCAAGCAGGACAAGGATCGGGCTGAGCCTGAGCGTCGAGGCCATGATGGTGGCAAAGGCGATCATGCCGAACAGAATGAAGGAAAAAGTTTCCTCATGCTGCCCCAAGTGGTGATGGATGCGTTCGAAGGTAACGCCGAACAACCATGCCAGCAACGCGGACCCTCCGAGGAGATAGAGTGGGGGGAATATGGTATGCACGAAGCTCGTGCCCGCCTGACCGTGCATGACAGCGACCGCCAGCTTGTGGAAAATCACCGCATAGATAGTGTTGAGCGCGGTCATGAGCAGGAGTCGATCGGTTACCTGACCTTGAGCGCGGGACTCCGTTACGGTGCGCACTATGATAGCGGGCGAGGTTGCGATTGCGATGGTTGCAACGACGGCAGCAGCAGTGCTGGTAACACCAGACCATACCAGCACCGAGAAGACAGCCACAAAAGTAGTGATGGCTTCGAGAAGGCTGGTGCCTGCAAGCCACGGATTGGCTTTCAGCCAGCGCAGGTTGACCTTGCTGCCCAACTCAAACAGGAGAATTCCAAGTGCGAGATCAACCACCAGGCGCCACTCGTCCACGGGGAGCTGAGGGATAAGACCCAGTCCACCTGGACCTAATAGTGCGCCAATGCCGATATAGCCAACTATCCGGGGCAGCCTCAGATGACGTACCAGCGCTTCGCCCAGAAGTACAGCGACAACGAGGGTGAGCGCCAGCCACAGCGCTGGACTGATTTGAAGCGGCCAGGCTGGAAGATAATCAGACCAGGTCATGCGTTTATGATCAAGTACCTCTGAAAATGAAGAACCGGCATGAGACTCATCCGACCGCTGTAAACGTTACTGTAAGATACATCAGTGCCTCCTTCAGACAAATGCGGATATTGGATCTGTTCAAATCCGGTAAAAGCCGGCCAGATCCGGAGCTGACTCCAGAAAGCGTTGTATTTTTTACTGCTTTTTGCGGGATTATGAATGAGGTATTGAGTCAATATTGGGAGAGATGCCCGGATTATAAACCATGAATTGAAACAGGAATAACTCTTCGAAGCTGACGAATATGGGACAAGCCCAGTTTTTCTCACGATAGTAGCGACCCCTCGGGAATTTTCAGTTGCACAACAGCCGGGATATGTTACGGGGCGAACAGACAGGCGCAGGTTCAGTATTCAATAATTTCCAGGCCCTTCTTCTCCAGCGGAGGAGGCGCAGAAAAGGACCCGGTTCTCAGGAGTGGTTTTGAAACAATGGTCCGAAAATTTCGAAAGTTTTGCTCTGCTTTTATACCTTTTTGCCTTAACCAGCCTTCTCTTCGAAAATCACAGGCTACGTGGCCTCAACCTGCTTTCCCGAATGGGTGAGATAGAGGCATGGAATCCGGGAATGAAGGTTGAAGGTAATTGGCAGATCAAATCAAGCAAATTGTTTCGCTCATACGGAAAAAACGTGGGAAAAACGATCATCTATCCCCGATTTTCGCGCGCTGCAATTACCAGTGCGTATCGGCGCAATGAGAACGAGGGCGTAAATGATTTATTGAGCCAGCTCGACTGGCCGCCGTGCACCCGCATGCGAACAGAGGAACTTGCGCGTAGGCTGATAACGTCGGTGCGCAACAAGCGCAGCCGTAGGGGAAGGATGGATGCATTGATGCACGAATTTTCCCTGTCGAGCCAGGAAGGTATAGCTCTGATGTGTCTGGCGGAAGCGCTATTGCGCATTCCGGACCGGGAAACCGCGGACCGACTCATACGGGACAAGATCAGCAAGGGCGACTGGCGCGCACACGTGGGGCACAGCCCTTCGCTTTTCGTAAATGCGGCGGCCTGGGGCCTGCTGATCTCTTGCAAGCTGGTTTCGACCCATAGGGAGGACGGGCTGGATGCCGCACTGTCCGGATTGCTGGAGAAAGGAGGCGAGCCGCTGATTCGCAAAGGAATGGATCTGGCGATGCGTATGCTGGGTCATCAGTTCGTGATTGGCGAAACCATCGAGGAGGCGCTGGAGCGCAGCCGGAAGCGCGAGATGCGGGGGTATCGTTATTCATACGATATGCTGGGTGAAGCGGCAATAACGAAGGCTGATGCCGAGCGCTACTGTGCTTCCTACACCTCGGCCATTCATGCTACCGGCAGATGGAATGGCGGGCGTGGTGTTTACGAGGGACCGGGAATTTCAGTAAAGCTTTCCGCGCTGCACCCCCGCTATGTGCGCTCGCAACGCGAGCGTGTGATGGCTGAGCTGTTGCCACGTCTTAAATCGCTGCTGCTGCTTGCCAAGCACTATGACATGGGTCTCAATATAGATGCAGAAGAAGCCGATCGACTCGATCTCTCTCTCGACCTTCTGGAGGCACTTGTGTTCGACCCGGATCTTTCGGGCTGGGATGGCATCGGCTTTGTCGTCCAGGCCTATCAGAAGCGATGCCCTCTCATTGTCGACTGGCTTATCGACCTTGCGCGCCGCAGTGGTCATCGCATCATGGTTCGGCTTGTGAAGGGCGCGTACTGGGATGCGGAAATCAAGCGTGCACAGGTAGAGGGACTGGACGGCTATCCGGTTTATACGCGCAAGATTCATACCGACATATGCTATATGATTTGCGCGCAGAAGCTCCTTCGCGCAGCGGGGGCGGTCTATCCCCAGTTCGCCACCCATAATGCACACACGTTATCAGCCGTATGCCAGATGGCACAGGATGCGGGTATCGAAGATTACGAGTTCCAGTACCTGCACGGGATGGGCGAGAGGTTGTATGACCAGGTTGAGCTCCTGGCGGAGGAGGATCGGTTCGCAAAGCCGTGCCGTATCTATGCGCCCGTAGGCAACTATGAGACACTGCTTGCTTACCTCGTGCGCCGCCTGCTTGAAAATGGCGCAAATTCGTCATTCGTCAACCGCATTCTTGATGACGCTATCAGTATAGAAGAACTGGCTGCGGATCCGGTCAGCCGGGTCGAGCAGGAGGGGGTGCATCCGCATCCGGCGATCCCCTTACCCCGCGATTTGTACGGTCACAAGCGCAGGAATTCGGCAGGCTTTGATTTCAGCGACGAGCAGGCGCTGACTACACTGGCTGCTGAATTGGCTGAAATGGAAAGGCGTGAATGGCGGGCTGAGCCTGTGCTTGCAGGCGATGGGTGCGCTGGAAATGGAGGTTCGCCGGTTCTCAATCCGGCTGATCATGCCGATTCCGTTGGCATTGTGATAGAGGCGACCGAGCATGATGTCGAAGCGGCGATCGCTGTCGCGTACGCGTTCGTGCCCGAATGGCAAAATGTATCGCATGAAACCAGAGCTGCGATGCTTGAACGGGCAGCGGATGCACTGGAAGCGCATCGTACGGAACTGATGGGGCTGGCGGTACGCGAGGCTGGCAAGTCGTTACCGGATGCGGTCGCTGAAGTGCGTGAAGCAGTCGATTTCTGTCGCTATTACGCTCAACAGATACGCGACTGGTCCAATACGATTTCACCTTCAGTGCTCGGCCCTGTAGCCTGCATTAGTCCCTGGAATTTTCCCCTGGCAATATTCATTGGCCAGATAAGTGCCGCGCTTGCGGCGGGCCATCCCGTACTCGCGAAGCCAGCCGAGCAGACGCCCTTGATTGCCGCCGTTGCCGTCAGGCTGCTGCATGCGGCTGGCATTCCACGGTCTGCGTTGCAGCTTTTGCCTGGACGGGGTGAGAGGGTTGGAGAGCAGCTTGTCAAAGATGTTCGTGTGCAAGGAGTCATTTTTACCGGTTCAACGGAAGTCGCGCAACTCATTCATCGTACACTCGCTCTTCGTTCGCAGAAAGGTGAGATCCTCTTCATCGCCGAAACCGGAGGCCAGAATGCGATGATCGTCGATTCGTCAGCACGTATCGAACAGGTAGTGCAGGATGCGCTGACGTCGGCGTTCGATAGCGCGGGCCAGCGTTGCTCGGCGCTGCGTGTGTTGTGCTTGCAGGAAGACATCGCTGAACAGGTGCTGGAGATTCTGAGAGGCTCGATGATGGAGCTCACGGTGGGTGATCCCCGATGGCTCACTACCGATGTCGGCCCGGTGATTGATGCAGAGGCTCAGCATGCGTTGCTCGATCATATCGAAAAAATGCGCGCGGCGGGTCATGCCGTGTTCCAGCCGGCGCTGCCGTCGGCTTGTATGAACGGCACCTTCCTTGCGCCTGCTCTGATCGAGGTTGACCGTATAGATGAGCTGGAACACGAGGTGTTCGGGCCGGTGCTGCATGTCGTGCGTTTTGCCTGGGAACAGCTGGATGAGCTTGTCGGCCAGATCAATGCGACTGGATATGGGTTGACGCATGGCATTCACAGTCGGGTCGATGAGACCATTGATTTCATTACCAAGCATGTGCATGCCGGCAATATCTATGTCAATCGCAGTATGATCGGTGCCGTGGTCGGTGTGCAGCCCTTTGGCGGGGAGGGAAAATCGGGTACCGGACCCAAGGCCGGAGGACCGCTCTACCTGCCTCGACTGATGCCTCAGACGTCCCTGCTGCCAATGGATAACGGCAGCCTGCGGGTCGATAATGCGCCTCCTGAGCTGCAAGCCCTTGCCGATTGGGCTCGGCAAGCCGGGTGGGACATGCTCGTCTCGTTGTGCGAGGATTATGCCAGACGCACACCGCTCGCATTCAGGATTCCGCTGCCGGGGTCGACAGGCGAGAGCAATACATTGAGATTCGCCCCGCGGGGAGTGGTAGCCTGTATTGCCATGGACGACGAGGCGCTGCTTGAGCAGATTGCGGCGGCGCTGGCAACCGGCAATCAGATTATATTGACTGATAACCCGCCTTTGCATGCGTTACTGGATAAACTGCCGCTCCAGGTGCGGGAGCGCTTGCGCATCGAGCGGGACTGGATTCACGCACCCATTTCTGCAGTACTCTATTCAGGCCCTGAAGACGAGGCATACCGGCTTCGAAACGAACTGGCGGAACGTGAAGGTGCTCTAGTCGCCTTCATTACCGCCTCCGGTATCGATTTCCCTTTATATCGCTTGACGGCTGAGCGGGTGGTCAGCGTGAATACCACTGCTGCTGGCGGCAATCCTGACCTAATGGCACTTGATTTCAATGGATTATCCATCCCCACTAGCCGGGCCGTAAGTCAACAATCCAGGTTTGGATTGAAGCTTCTCAAGATGAACTGATGAGCTATCTTAAAAAAGATCCTGATATCCCTATATAAAGGAAGTGAGGAGCAAGCATGTCAGACCTTAAAACCGTATGGTTCGGAATGCTGACTGACGATTCGGATGATTCCGGTACCGACAGTTCCATCGTATTAATTATCAATGTAAGAGGCGGCAGGTTCGATGTCCTGCACCGCACATTTCCTGACACAGAGCAGAACGATCAGGAACAAGGACAAGCGAATCTCTATGAAATAACGGAGGATGATTTCGAGCCGCAACCCTTTGTCGGCTCTACCGTCGATCCTCAGGACCTTAATCCTTCCTCCATCCGGATTGGCATCCGCGGTAATGATATGTGGCGGCCCAAGAGCGTATTCGTCTGGGGAGAACAAAAAGATGGATTAATTGTTCCGCTGGCACTCAATACTGAACTGCAAGGGAATGTGGGAATTGCGGGGCAGCTGGTGAGTGTCGCACTCAGCACGGATTCGAGTGAAGGCAAGCTTTCCTTTGCTCCGGCACGCGTTCAACCGGGAGACTCAACGGTAGTTATTCAGCGATTACTCATGCTCTTGACTACCGCAGACGTAGATAACGCCGGCACCGACGACGATATGGCGCTTCAGGTTACCACCGCTGATGGGCGCGTGGTCGTAGATCATGTTTTCCCTGACACTTCTCAGGATGATTTGGAGCGGGCTCAGGCAAATCTTTATTTCGCCCCGGTCGATATTCCTTTTACAAGGGCTGAACTGAACGCCGACTCGATCAGATTGAGTATCAAGGGTAACGATGCCTGGGTGCCCGCGCGCCTGTTTCTGTTTGGTCTTAGCGAACCTGAAGGCGGCCAGCCTCCTGAATTTGTCGTGCCTCTGGTGCATCTTCCCGCATGGCCCCTTGGTCCCTTGAGCACCGATACCGGAGAAGGGCAAGAATCAGTTGTATTGCCCCTGGTGAACAATATTATCTTGCTTTAATAGTATGGATTTAATATGGAATCAATAGGATCAATCGACTCTGATCCTATTGATTTCGGACTCGCTGTAACCAGCGTTAAAGTTTTCAATTGCTGATGTGTATTTCAATCTCGAACCTGATCCCGCGATTCCTATCTGGAAGCAACAACGATCCAGGCGCAATGTCAATGCATTACTTCGCCTGCCGGAGCATTTCATACACCGCCCTTGTTACATACGACATTTGCCATGACGACCCGCAATAGCACAATTGACGTGGCAAAGGGAATCGGCATATTTTTTGTCGTGCTCGGACATAATTGGCTGTCAACCCATGGGACAAATGAACTCCACAGAGTCATTTTTTCATTTCACATGCCTTTGTTTTTCTTCCTGGCAGGAATATTCCTGAGAGCACCGGACGGAATCCTGCGTTTCGCAATAAGCCGGACAGGATCGCTACTGAAACCCTATTTCGTTGTCCTGATAGTGCTGGGCGTCCTCAAGATGCTGGGGGCTGCATTGGGTGTGAGTCGCGAAGATGGCCTGAGCGGCAGCCATTATTTCATAGGTTTGCTTTATGGTACCGGCGATACGATCGCGTGGATTGCCCTGTGGTTTTTACCGCATCTTTTTATCTCGTTGATCGCGTCCTTGACCATTTTGAAGGCGATTGAAGCCTGCACGGACAACAAGGTATGGATAGTGCCAGTTGCCCTCATGCTCTTAGGAATTGGCATAGCTTCTATCGATGCCTACCGCTATCCTGCGGCAATAGCCGCAAGCCTTATGGGCCCGGGGCGATTCCTGGGACTTCCCTGGGGCATTGATCTTATTCCGATAACATCTTCCTTCATTATCTTCGGGTATCTGCTCGCTGCACCTGTAAAATCGATGAAATTCAGCATGCCCGGCTTATTTGTATCTACCGTAGTGTTTGTTGCTCTGCATTTTTATTTTGATGCCACCATTGATCTTAATGAGAGGGTATATGACAGTGCGGTTGTATCAACCACGGAGGCGGCGACAGGGATATATATAACGCTCAGTATCGCTTCGTTATTGCAAAATTTTTCATCCCTCGGAAAACTGATGGCATACCTGGGATCGGGAACTCTTTTTATCCTGATCTTTCACGGCTTTCTGCAAACCCGGGCGTTTGTTGCGCTGAGCTATATCAGTCCTTATGTGTATCTAAACTGCATTGTAAGTCTTGCGGGGAGTATCGGAACGTCCTTGCTCCTGTGGGAGATGACGAAGCGTCAGCGATGGTTGTCAAAGCTGCTGTTACCACAAAAACCACAAAAGGCAATTGTTCGTGACGAATTGGGGCGGGAGGCCTGCTAACCTGTCGCTTAAAGATCCTCAAGACCCTCAAAAAACCGGGCGCGACTGCATTTTTTGAGGCATGTCAGGTACGGGCAGAAAACCGCATGGACAAGTCTATGGCCTTTACATCCTTGGTAAGGGCGCCAATGGAGATGCGGTTCACGCCGGTTTTGGCTACTGCCCGGACATTGTCAAGGGTGATGCCGCCGGAGGCTTCCAGCACTGCGCCTTTATTGGTTAGCCGGGCGTTCAGTACGACTGCTTCCCTCAGTTCATCCAGATCGAAGTTATCCAGCAGAATCAGTGTCGCTCCGGCATTCAAGGCCATGCGCAAGTCTTCCAGTGTTTCCACTTCGATCTGGATGAATACCCCCTGAGCGGCAATTTTCCTCGCCGCATGCAGTGCCGGCTCAATACCGCCGGCAGCCAGGATATGGTTTTCCTTGATCAGAATGCCATCATATAAACCGATCCGGTGATTGGTTCCTCCGCCGCATTTAACCGCATATTTTTGGGCCAGCCGTAACCCGGGCAGGGTCTTGCGGGTGTCGACAATGACTGCACCTGTTCCGGATATTGCATTCACGTAACACCGGGTCCGGGTGGCGACAGCCGAGAGCAGTTGCAGAAAGTTGAGCGCTGTCCGTTCACCTGTCAGCAGTGCCCTGACATCACCCTTCATTTCACAGAGCTTCTGCCCGGCATCCACTGTTTCGCCGTCCCGCGTATGCCAGCGCACCTCGACTTGAGGTTCCAGTTGCCGAAAGCATTCGTCAACCCACTGACTTCCACACATCACAGCCTCTTCACGGCTGATCACGGTAGCAGTCGCAGTTTCGCCACAAGGAACAAGACCGGCGGTGAGGTCGCCAGCACCGACATCTTCGAGCAGCGCCTGGCTGACGTTATCCCTGATTTCGGTTTCCAGATATGTGGAATGATTGCCAAACATTTTTATTATGCTTCCCGGAATGAATGGAGTATTTTAGCTGAATGCAGTAGCGGAGGGCCCATGTCTGATGTGTTGAAAGTAATCTCATATGGTTTCGGCACGATTGCCAGTCTGATCGTGATAGGGATAGTCGTATTCTGGTTCATCCAGGATATAACCCAGAAGAAGCATTCCATCCTGCGTAACTATCCAGTGATCGGGCGCCTGCGATATTTCCTGGAGAAACAGGGGGAGTATTTCCGGCAATACTTCTTTTCCAGTGATCGGAGCGAAATGCCCTTTAATCGCGCTACCCGCTCATGGGTGTACAGGAGTGCAAAGAATGAGGACGGTATCGTCGGTTTCGGCTCGACCAATGATCTGCGCGAGCCAGGCTCTATTTTTTTCGTCAATGTCGCTTTCCCCGTATTGGAGAGCGACCGGTTGCCCACGCCGCCGCTGATGATTGGCGAGGGCTATTGCGAGCATCCTTTCCATGCGAAATCCATTATCAATATCAGCGGAATGAGCTATGGCGCGATCTCGGCGCCTGCAGTCCGCGCATTGTCACTTGGAGCGGCGGAGGCGGGATGCTGGCTGAACACGGGGGAAGGCGGGCTCTCACCTTATCATCTCGAAGGTGGTGGTGATATCGTCATGCAAATCGGTACTGCAAAGTATGGTATTCGCGACCACGAGGGTAATTTTTCACCGGAGCGGGCAAAGGAACTTGCGAGGGTGGTCAAGGCATTTGAAATAAAGCTTTCTCAGGGTGCGAAGCCGGGTAAGGGGGGATTGCTGCCCGGAACCAAGGTAACCGACGAAATCTCGGCTATCCGCGGTATTCCTGTCCATCTTGATTCAATCAGCCCTAATCGTCATCGCGATATCGGGAACGTGGATGAACTGCTCGACAAGATCGCCTATATTCGTGATCTTACCGGGCGGCCCGTGGGTGTCAAGGCTGCTATCGGCGGGTGGCGCTTCATTAATGAACTGTGCGATGCAGTGAATCGCAGGGGTTCCGAATATGCACCGGATTTTCTCAACATCGATGGTGGCGAAGGTGGCAGCGGAGCCGCGCCCCAGACTCTGTTGGACCATATGAGCCTGCCTATTGCGGAGGCGTTACCTCGGGTGGTGGATGCATTACTGGAAGCCGGCTTGAGAGACCGCATACGTGTGGTTGCAGCAGGTAAGCTGGTGACCCCGGCACGGGCGGCGTGGGCGCTCTGCGCGGGTGCGGACTTTGTCAACACCGCGCGCGGCTTCATGTTTTCACTCGGCTGTATCCAGGCCATGCGATGTCACACGAATACCTGCCCTACCGGTATTACCACCCATAATCGGCGTTTGCAGCGTGGCCTGGTGGTGCAGGAAAAATACCTGCGCGTTGCCAATTATGCCAGAAACATGAACAGCGAAATCGATATGATTGCCTACTCCTGCGGCTTGCGCCACGCCCGCCAATTGAAGCGGGAGCATGTGCGCATCGTGGAAACGGCGGGCAAAAGCGTGGCTCTCAACATTTTGTATCCCTATCCGGAAATATCTTCGCTTTGAGTGGCATGCGATACTGGATCATCCGGTACGGCAATGGCTTTGCTTATTGCATTCCCCCATCTCGTCCAAGAATCCGGACGTGTGAGGGATATCTTGAAAATTTCGCTGTATCCCCATATATATATAAAAATCATTCACTACCCATAAAGGGCTTCTCATGCGTTTCGACAAATTAACTACAAAATTCCAGCAGGCGTTGTCCGATGCGCAGAGCATTGCCGTGGGGCAGGACAATCCTTATATTGAGCCGCAGCATTTACTGCTGGCACTCCTGCAGCAGCAGGATGGAGGCACGGTTTCGCTGTTGCAGCGGGCAGGTGCAAATGTGCCGCCCCTGCGGGAAGCGCTGAAAAAATCGATCGAGCGCCTTCCCAAAGTAGAGGGTACGGGCGGAGAGATCAACGTCTCGCGTGATCTGGGTAATCTGCTCAACCTGGCCGACAAGGAGGCGCAGAAACGGCGTGATCAATTCATTGCATCGGAAATGTTCCTGGTGGCGACGCTTCAGGACAAAGGTGAGACCGGCAATCTGCTGAGACAGAACGGAGCCAGTCGCGATGCGCTGGAGCAGGCGATCAATGAGGTGCGCGGTGGCGAGAATGTCAGCAATCCTGAGGCCGAAGCCAGCCGCGAAGCTCTGAAAAAATACACGCTTGATTTGACTGAGCGCGCGCGCGCGGGAAAGCTTGATCCGGTTATCGGACGCGACGATGAAATTCGACGCACTGTCCAGGTATTGCAGCGCCGTACCAAGAACAATCCGGTACTGATCGGCGAACCGGGGGTTGGCAAAACCGCCATTGTCGAAGGTTTGGCTCAGCGTATCGTCAATAATGAGGTGCCGGAAACCCTCAAGGACAAGAAAGTGCTTTCGCTGGATATGGCCGCGCTGCTCGCCGGAGCTAAATACCGGGGCGAATTCGAGGAGCGCCTCAAATCTGTCCTTAAAGAGATTGCGCAGGCCGCTGGGAGCATTATCGTCTTCATCGACGAACTTCATACCATGGTGGGCGCGGGCAAGGCTGAGGGCGCAATCGATGCGGGCAACATGCTCAAACCCGCGCTGGCGCGCGGCGAGTTGCATTGCGTGGGTGCCACCACTCTGGATGAGTACCGCAAGTACATCGAGAAAGATGCCGCGCTGGAGCGGCGTTTCCAGAAAGTGTTCGTCGAGGAACCGACGGTCGAGGCAACTATCGCCATCCTGCGTGGTTTGCAGGAAAGATATGAACTGCATCATGGCGTGGATATCACCGACCCGGCTATCGTTGCAGCGGCTGAACTGTCGCATCGTTACATTACTGACCGCTTTCTGCCCGATAAGGCCATCGATCTGATCGATGAGGCCGCAGCCCGCATCCGGATGGAAATCGATTCCAAGCCGGAGGCGATGGATAGACTCGACCGGCGTCTGATACAGCTCAAGATCGAGCGCGAGGCGGTGAAGAAAGAAAAGGATGAGGCCTCGCAGAAGCGACTGGCATTACTGGAAGATGAGATAGCCAAACTCGAGCGCGAATACGCCGATCTGGAAGAAATCTGGAAAGCTGAAAAATCCCAGGTGCAGGGTACGCAGCATATCAAGGAAGAGATGGAAAAGGTCAAGCTCGAAATCGAGGCGGCGACGCGCAAAGGAGATTGGCAGAAAGTTTCCGAACTGCAATACGGACGCATTCCGCAACTGGAGGCGCAACTTCAGGCCCAGGATCGGCACACTGAAAAGGAGACCGTGGAGCAAAACAAGCCGAAGCTGCTTCGAACCCAGGTTGGGGCGGAAGAAATCGCAGAAGTGGTTTCGCGCGCTACCGGCATCCCTGTTTCCAAAATGATGCAGGGTGAACGCGAGAAACTCCTGCACATGGAGGAAAAGCTGCACGAGCGCGTGGTGGGGCAGGATGAAGCGGTAAGACTGGTTTCGGATGCCATTCGTCGTTCGCGCGCGGGCCTGGCTGATCCAAACCGTCCTTACGGTTCCTTCCTGTTCCTGGGACCGACAGGGGTGGGCAAGACCGAGCTCTGCAGGGCGCTCGCAGGATTTCTGTTCGATTCGGAAGAGCACATGATCCGCATCGACATGTCGGAGTTCATGGAAAAACATTCGGTTGCACGCTTGATCGGCGCTCCCCCCGGGTATGTGGGCTACGAGGAGGGCGGCTACCTGACGGAAGCCGTACGACGGAAACCCTACGCGGTTATTCTGCTGGATGAGGTGGAAAAGGCGCATCCGGACGTGTTCAACGTCCTGTTGCAGGTGCTGGATGACGGACGCATGACAGATGGGCAGGGGCGCACGGTGGATTTCAAGAATACCGTTATCGTCATGACTTCAAACCTCGGTTCGCAAATGATCCAGCAGATGGCAGGAGATGATTACCAGGTCATCAAGCTGGCGGTCATGGGCGAAGTGAAAGCCTATTTCCGTCCGGAGTTCATCAACCGCATAGACGAAGTGGTGGTATTCCATGCGCTGGATGAGAAGCATATCAAATCCATCGCGCGGATACAGTTGCAGCAACTGGAAAAGCGTCTGGCGAAACTTGAGATGCACCTCAAGGTGACGGATGCAGCGCTTGCAGAAGTGGCCCAGGCAGGTTTCGATCCGATTTTTGGCGCACGGCCGCTCAAGCGCGCGATACAGGCCCAGATCGAGAATCCGCTAGCAAAGGAAATTCTCGAGGGTCGCTTCGCTGCAAAGGATATCATCACAATCGATTCGAACAATGGTGTGATCACTTTCTCGAAGGCAAGGGAATCCGTACCGGCTTAAGGAGGCTTCCGGGAGCCAGTCGTTCTCCCCAACCCTCTCTTTGCCAGGGAGAGGGAGTGAATCGGATAAGGTTGAAATGAAATAATTGAATTACAGGACTTTCCATGGCCAATTATTGCTCATCTCAAGTTATTTGAGCATTGTGCGCAGCCTCCCCTTCTTATGCGCGGGAGGACAACCATCAAGATGACAGCAGATTTGTCCAGGGTGTTCCGGTTTTCATGACTCTCATCGGATTCATCCAAAGTGCTGGGAACCCGCTCCTCCCTGTGTTGTCTGACAACGCGACCTGTACCGTTGCGAATATGCTTTACCGGCACCGGATTCAGGTAAAATAGCCGTTTTTTCGAATCTACCTTCATGGATAACGTCGCAATAAAAGGCAGTCTAGTCGCCATTGTCACTCCGATGCATGAAAATGGCGAGCTGGATCTGGAGCGTTTCCAATCCTTGATCGACTTTCATGTGAAAGAAGGAACTGACGGTATCGTGGTGGTGGGAACCACCGGCGAATCACCGACGGTGGATTTCGAAGAGCACCATCTGCTGATCAAAACCGCAGTGGAACAGGCAGCCGGACGGGTGCCTGTAGTTGCGGGAACCGGAGCCAATTCCACGCGCGAAGCAATTGACCTTTCCATTTATGCGAAGAATGCGGGAGCGGATGCAAGCCTGTCAGTCGTTCCGTATTACAACAAGCCCACGCAGGAGGGTTTATACCAGCATTTCAGAGCGGTGGCCGAGGCGGTGGATATCCCGCAGATACTATACAACGTGCCCGGCAGGACGGTGGCGGATATCGCCAACGATACGGTTCTTCGTCTCGCGCAAATTCCCAACATTGTTGGAATCAAGGATGCAACGGGTGATATCGGTCGCGGGTTCGATCTGCTGTGCCGTGCTCCCGAAGATTTTGCAATCTATAGCGGCGATGATGCCAGTGCCCTGGCTTTGTTGCTGCTCGGCGGGCACGGCATTATTTCCGTCACCGCCAACGTGGCACCGAAGCTCATGCATGAGATGTGCGCCGCGGCATTTGCCGGTGACCTGGCTGCTGCCCGTGCTGCAAACAGAAAGCTTTTGAGATTGCACCTGGATTTATTCATAGAGGCCAATCCTATTCCTGTGAAATGGGCTGTTGCACAAATGGGATTGGTCGGCGAGGGATTGCGGTTGCCGCTGACACCATTGTCAGATCGATATCATCAGACTGTCAGGGAAGCGATGAGCGAGGCAGGAATCGATGTGGCGATATCTGTTTAAATGACTGCCCGAATTCGAGAGCCGGGAGCAGGATTTTCAGGAATCAAGTATTGCACATGAGATCGCAGATAATGGCTGCGCTGTGTCTGGCAGCGGCCGTTGCAGGATGCAGTGTTTTCTCGGACGTTTTGCCGGAAGCTAAAAAGATCAATTATAAATCGGCGGGCAAACTTCCGCCTCTGGAAATCCCACCTGATCTGACCGCACCGGGTTCGGACGAACGTTATCATGTTCCGGATATCAGTCCTACCGGGGTTGCAACTTTTTCCTCTTACAACAAGGAGCGCAGCAAGACGGCAGGCATCACCACCGGAGGAGCCTCCATCCTGCCTTCGATGGATGAGGCCGGAGTACGGATGGAACGTTCGGGCACGCAGCGCTGGCTTGTGGTAAATGGCGAACCGGAGGAAATATGGCCGATCGTCAGGGATTTCTGGCAGGAACTGGGCTTTCTCATCAAGATTGAAATGCCTGAAGCCGGCGTAATGGAGACGGATTGGGCGGAAAATCGCGCGAAAATTCCCGAAGACATTCTTAGGAATACGCTTGGCAAGCTTCTGGACAGCCTGTATTCAACCGGTGAGCGTGACAAGTTTCGCACGCGTCTGGAGCGCGGGGAAAATGGTACCACGGAGATCTATATCAGCCACCGCGGCATGGATGAAGTGATCGAGGGTGCCAACGTACGGACTGTCTGGCAACCCCGCCCCTCTGATCCCGATTTGGAAGCTGAGATGCTTTCCCGTCTGATGATGCGCTTTGGCGTGACGGAGGAGCGCGCCAGAAGCGCAGTGGCGAGCACAGGCGTTCAGGAGCGCGCGCGCCTCAATGGCGAAAAAGGCGGGATACTGACCGTAACCGAAGCTTTCGACCGGTCGTGGCGACGCGTCGGACTGGCGCTGGATCGTATCGGATTTACTGTCGAAGACCGAAACCGCTCTCAGGGCATTTACTTTGTGCGCTATGTAAATCCGGACGAAGATAGCGGCACGGGGACGGGTTTGCTTTCGAAGCTTGCATTCTGGCGAGATGAGAATAGCGATAAGCCGGATCAATACCGCATCCAGTTAAGCGAAGCGGGAGCCAATACCGACGTTACGGTGCTGAACAAGGATGGCGTGGCGGAAGATTCCGGGGACGCAAAGCGCATATTGAAGCTGCTGTATGAGCAGCTGAAATGATCAGCTTCAGCCTGCTATCGTCCATATAGCTGTATGTCTGATCCGTACCCGGTGCCGGTGCGAGTTGCTCCAGCCGCATGAGCGTTGCAGCGATCCTCATGCGTCGAGTATCGGGCTTCGCTCCAACGATCCGGCGGTATTATCAGTGCTGCCGCTGGGTGTCTCGGAGCGAAGGCTGATACACTTTTTTCCAGCTATCGGGCAAGTTCGGATAAATCCGGTTATTCGCCTGTAATATGTCGGCGAATGGGGCTCCGATCGCTTTATCGGGCAATAGCTATGTTTTCAGCCTTGCATCCATTGTTATTTTTGCCTTGAATAATTTGGATACGGGGCAGCCTTCCTTTGCCTTGCTGGCGATCTCTTCGAATTTCGCCTGATCTGCCCCCGGTATTTTGGCGGCAACGTCAAGGTGGATAGTGGTAATCTCGAAGCCTTCTCCAATCTTATCGAGCGTGACAGCAGCGTGCGTCTCGATTTTTTCCGGGGTCAAACCAGCTTCTCCGAGCATCAGGGAGAGCGCCATCGAAAAACAGCCCGCGTGCGCGGCGCCGATAAGTTCTTCCGGATTGGTCCCCTTGCCATTTTCAAATCTCGATTTGAAACCGTAAGGTGCTTCGCTCAGCACACCCGTTTCGGTGGAAATCGTTCCGCCCCCGTCCTTGATTCCACCTTTCCAAACTGCCCACGCCTTCTTTGTAGTCATGTTTCCTCCTCATATGGAAAAGTTACCGTTTACTTTCATCGTATAGCCTGATTATCAACAGGTGTTTCAGAAAATGGTTCTACCGCCCGGATATCTGCTTCATTTTTACCTTCGCTTCCAGCGCGTCCGCTTGCTATTTCGGCTTGGACCCTTTCTATTCACGCTCATGGATTTTTTCTTTCCCTGACTGAGCATTCCAGAGCATAGCGACACCGATGACTGCCGAGAGGATCGATCCGCCGAAAATTGCGATTTTGGCGGCCGCATAATCGCTTGCCTCAGAGAAGGCCTGGCTGGCTATGAAAAGCGACATGGTAAAACCGATCCCTGCGAGCGCTCCTGCCCCCCCGAGTTGTCGCCAGGAATAGGCCTCTGGTTTGGTGGCAAAGCCCAGTTGAACAGCGGTTACGGTGGCAGTGATAAATCCGAGAGGTTTGCCGATGACCAGTGCTGTTGCGGTGCCGAGCATTAACGGTACGTGCTCGCTGAACACGCTTGTCTCTACAACCACTCCTGCATTCGCGAACGCAAACACCGGTAATACCAGAAAGCTCGATCTTGGCGCCAGATGCCGGAGCATGCGATCAGCAGGAGATTCCAGGCGGTCATGAATGGCATCCAACGCTTCCAGTGCAGGTTCGGAAGGACCGTAATGCATAACCTCCCTCCCACGCCGGGTTTCAGCAGTCAGAATGGCATCCGCCTGAAGCATGAGTGCGCGAAGATTGGGCGGCGGGCGTGTAGGAATGAACAGTGCGAGAATGATGCCTGCCAGCGTAGCATGTATTCCGCTTGCGTACACACAAGCCCACAGGGCGATTCCGAGAATCACATACGGAGATGCACGATATACGCTGCCCTTATTGAGCAGCGCCAGCAATCCCGCAATCGCGGCTGCGCTGCCCAGATAGCCGATATTCAGTTCACCTGAATAAAAAATTGCAACGACAATGATTGCCCCAATATCATCGACAATAGCCGCCGCGGTAAGAAAGATGCGTAACTCAACAGGAACGCGCCTGCCCATCATGGCAATCAGTGCAACTGCAAACGCCGTATCCGTTGCCATCGGGATACCCCACCCATATGACCATGTCCCATCAGCCCCCTCCGATCCGGGAGCGATTGGCGGTCCTGACGGCACCAGAATCAGATAAAGCAAGGCGGGAGCAGCCATGCCTCCAGCCGCTGCAGCGATAGGCAGCATTGCGGATTGTCGATTCGCAAGATGCCCCACGGTGAACTCACGCTTGATTTCGAGGCCGACAACCAGGAAAAAGATCACCAGTAATCCGTCATTTATCCAATGACGCAATGAGAGATCGAACGCCCTGTCCTCGAACGTAATCCCGAGGCGTTGCTCCCACATTTCATTGAAATCCGCCCCAATGGGCGAGTTGCTCAGAATAACTGCGAGCCCGGTGGCAAGCAGCAGCAGGATCCCCGTGGAAGGCGCCCATTTGGCAAAATCCAGCGCGGCAGCATGCACAACGTGGCCAAGTGAGCCAAGCATTGCTTCGGAGAGTGAGCGCACATCCCAGGGGCCATCGTAACGTCGATCATTGATGAAGAATGTCGGCGTGACGGTCACACCGCTGGCATTCGCGCTGGCTATATCCGCATCTACGCGATTTCTTGCTCTTGCTGCCGCTTCTTCCTGTCCGGCTCCCTTATTCCCATCCAGCTTCAAATCAGAAATAATGGTGCGCAGATCGTCTGCGTTCAGCTTGTCAGACCGGCTCATCAGTGCGACATGCAGATTCCAGAATCGAGCGGGATCGTCGTACGATTCCACCAGTTCAGCTGCACAGCGCGCAATTTTGCTTCCTGCCAACGGCCGATGGCGAAATACATAGCGCATACGATTGCCAAACCGGCTTCGCAGCTCGGCAACGCGCTCGTGTGCAGAGCGTGAGGACACATCGGCGTAACTGCCATACTCGACCAGGGTAATTTCGGCATCCGCTGGTCCCAGTGTATGGTCATACGCTTCGTCGACCGGCCTGTCGAGGCGATTTGGTGGCGGTTCAGGATTCATCAGATCGAGCGTATCAAATATATTCGCTCACTCCTGGCAATGGCGCCGAGGATTTACCGCTTTTTGCTCTCTACCCTGCTCGATGGATTGGGACTGCGAAGCGAACTGCTGCGCTTCTTAATAGATGAGGAACGGGTTGTATGTTTCCGCCAGCAAGGGGGGCGCAAGCTCTTGGTCCTCGAGGCGTTCGATTGCTCTCGACAATGCATCTCTAAGCTCCCGGGCCTGTTCAGCCTGCATTACGTAGGGCCTGCCGGGATCTGCCTCGGCAAGTTTTTGCTGCTCGTGAGATAAAAATGGAAACCGGACCGAGAGCAATCCATCAACAGGTTCTGTTTTTATTTCCCATCCCGTGATTGGGAATTGAAAAAGATCGTCACCCATTACAGCAACTCCTGTCATTCTCTGAAACCCGAAGCCTAGCAAAAGGAACGATTCTTTTTCGTTGGATAGCGCACATAGAGGAACATTTGGCCATGCCCTGTTTCCCGTCTCCTCCGGAATTTACCCCTCAGACTTACGGCCTCCTTAGATATAAGGCGTCCACCAACTGCCGCGGTGGCGGGACTTGAATGCGGCGAACCGCCGGCAGATCGGATAGAGCATTGCGGTAACCACTACCCATACCAGGTAAACAATCGGAAGGCTGAATCCCCACCAGGATGGGAATTCCCAGGAAGAGGTGAGGAAGGCGCGAATATTCGCTCCCATTGCAAATGCAATGAGCAGGGCGAGCCCGTGAATGAAATACAGGTGAATGAGATAGAAAAACAGGGGTACGCGCCCAAAGGTGATAAGAAAACGCCCTGCGTCGCCATGCGGCCCATGCGCCTCATGCCACCATTCAAATGCAGATATCAGAAGTAACATGAGTCCGAGCGTCATCAGCAGATAGAGCAGTGATGGCGGATATTTTGTCGTATTCAGGAAGGATAGCAGGGTAAACACCGAGGTTTCCTGCGCAACCCATGGACCCGGATCACCGTAGATATTCAGGGCTCGGAGAATGAGGAAGCCTGCTACAAGAATGACGCCGCATTCAAGCACCGCCTTTATTCTTGCCTTCGATGGCAGCAGCATGATCGGGCCAAATGCGTACCCTGCGGCCATTACCCCGATCCATGGGATGAGGGGATACACTACCGGGAAGTGGGGAATATGGAGCACACTCAACAGCCATCCTTTCCAGGTGAGCGAGTCGCCCGCTGCCTGAAAATCCTCAAGCCGTATGCCGTCGAGCAGGTTATGAGTCAGGATCATGCCGATGCCAAAGCCGGCTATCGCCCATAGCGGCAGATAGACGAGTGCCGCCAGAGCAATCATCGACCAGCCCAGCGCCCAGATCACCTGTAAATCCATCAAGCTGTAATCCAGGTTGAAGAACCAGGCAAAACGCACTACCGTCAGCTCAAGCAATACCAGCCACAGCCCCCGCAGGAGTAACCGTTTCGCCAGTTGTGAGCACTGCATGCCTCTGGATGCAGACAGATAGGCGCTCGTGCCTGCCAGAAAGACAAATACCGGTGCGCACAGGTGGGTGATCCAGCGCGTCAGGAAGATAGCGGGAGTGGTGTGCGCAAGATCCGTGGCGCTGAAGTCCGCATCGGTGAAAAATCCCCGCACATGGTCAAGCGCCATGAGCACCATCACCAGCCCACGCATGAGGTCGATGGACGTTATGTAGGGAGCACTCGTAGTGGAATTTGCAGGTGAATGCGAGCTCTGCATGGATTTGCCTGGGTCTTTTTCCTATTCCTGAATGTGGATTATCTGTAGCAATATCAACTTTCTTGCTTGCCGGATAGACCTGACTACGGGTTTTACAGGGTAATTCAAGCTGGACCTCAAGTTTTATTGGAGCGAGTGGTTCCGTGCCTATTAATTCGGCGAGCAAGCAGTACAAACGTCATACTGACGGAAGCTGGCATCCAGTGACGTTCAAAGCACGCCATTATTGGTTTGGACTGAATTCCGGTTTACTGGATTCAGAGTCAAGTCCGGAATGAAGAGATTCATAGTATTTTCTGGCCAGATCAATAGGATCTAGCAGCCTGTCGGACTGAATCGGCGAAGGTTATGAAATGCGATAATCACAATAAGTTGATTCTGATTGCGAGCCTGCCATGAGCAACTTTTGCCCGATAGATCGCTCGACTGGATTTCTGCTGCCGCGCGCAGGAGGCTCATGTGCTGTCTTCAGGCGGCTAGGCGAGCTGCGGCATTGCGGGAGCAATGCTTGGGGGACCGCCAGAGCTTTGCCTTTGAAACCGTGCTGTCCATGCCGGGCAAGGTGGAATTCATCCGCCACGCGAGGGAAAGCGGGTTCTTTGTCCGCCTGTTTTTCGTCGGAACCGATGATCCGTCCATCAACGCCAAGCAGGTTGCGCTACGCGTGATGGAAGGCGGGCATGACGTACCCATCCGCAAGATCATTGTCCGCTACACGCGCTCGCTTGCCAACTGTCCAATTGCGGCAAGATTGGCCGACCGGGTATACGTTTATGACAATTCCATCGAAAATGCCCCGGCGCGGCTGCTGTTCCGCATGGCGGACGGGTTGCTGATCAAAAATTATGGAAATATCAATCCTTGGGCTCAGGAAGTGCTGCGGGAAATCGACCAAACTGCATGAATATCGGATAGAGGGAGCATGGCAATCACCAATCACGAACGGATCGGCAAGGCGCTGGGACTACTGCTTGCGACATTTGATCTTCATGCGCGGTTGCAGGCCCTTCTGGCGGTATACCGGTACACCCACTTCTTGCCCACCTGCCAGCCTTCACGCTTGAGCATCACTAGCCCCTGCAGATAGCCGAATTTGGGACGCCTTAGGTCCCTTAGGCCATGTTGCGAATGCGCTGGCACTAATTGCTCCAAATATAGAGCAATATTATCCAAAAAATGGTCTTTATTCTATATAAAAAGCAGTGGATGATTCCAGTTTCCAAATTTGAAGAAATCATCAAGTTGACTGAAAGGGGACTCAAATCCCGAAAGAGCTAAAAATTAGCTGAAATCCGAATTCTATGCCTGCGATGGGTTTGCCGAATCCAATTCGCCGCTATTTTACTAACCGGGACTAACCGGGAGCCAAAGGCATCAGGGGAAGTTTCAACATTCTGTTAATAGCATCAAGAAGGGAGCATGAACATTAAGCTGTTCGGCTTGTTCGGCTTTGTGCTAGCCCTGTTGGAGCTGGCTGCAGGGAATGCAATTGCCAAGGAGGGTAGCGACCAGTATCCAAACGGTGCCGAAAACTGGCTGGCGGGGGTAGCGCCACCCCCGGGCAATTATTTCCTCAACTATTTCGGTCACTACGGTGGCTCCTTGCATAATGGCAACGGTGACAAAGTGCCGGATGCATCTCTCAGTATCTGGTTCAACGCATTTCGCCTTATCCACATCAATGAAATGCGCATCCTGGGGGGTAATTACGGTGCTCATATCATCGTGCCGATAGTACATCAAAGGATGAAGCTTGGGGATCATGATACAGTTATCGGCCTGGGTGATATAACCATCAGTCCTTTCGGTTTGAACTGGCATTTGGGTAACTGGCATTGGGTAGCTGCATTGGACATTCGCCTGCCTACCGGCCAGTATAAAGCCGGTAATCCGCTCAGGAGCATCGGCGCCAATTACTGGAGCATCGAACCACTCTTCGCGGTGTCCTGGCTCTCTGAAAAGGGATGGGAGATTTCCAGTAAATTCATGTACAACATCAAGAGCAAGAATAAGGAGTTCCGTCTTGCCATTGGCGAACCGAAAATGGACTATGCATCCGGTGACGAACTCCACATTGACTTTCTTGCTGGCAAGCGTTTTGGTTTATGGGGTGTTGGTCTTTCAGGTTATTACCTGAAGCAGACGACAAACGATAAACTCGATGGGCAAACAATCTCGCCGACGCTTGGCCCTTGGTCCCCGGGGCGCAAAGGTGAAGTGTTTGCGATTGGGCCTAGCGTGAGTTATAACAGCCCGACCGGAGCAATGTTTATTGCACAGTGGCAGCATGAAATGCACGTCAAGAATCGTTTCCAGGGTTACACAGCCTGGTTGAAATTGATCATGCCCTTCTGACGAGCACAAACTATCCTCACCTTGATTACTTACTACAATCCGAGGTGAATGGATACGGTCTCTGGGTGGCAGCCAGCCGAAAGCTATCAGGGGAAATTTCAGCATCTTTTTAAACCCCGTGTTTTAAACCCCGTGGCAGGCGCTCCCGTAAAAACTCGATGAAGCACTGTGTCTTTGCAGGCAGCAATCGGGTCTCAGTGACGGCGTAGACGGGTACCGGAGTGCCATGCCATTGAGGCAGTATGCGACGCAACCTGCCGCTGGCAAGATCATCGGCGACAATTTCCTCCAGCAT
>JGI26528J50254_1000164_pt1 | contig 56437 bp, 47 predicted proteins | sample ThiBiot_300_plan_FD_50254 | JGI IMG/M metagenome (IMG submission 50254)
GGCGACATCGACATTCTCAGCGAAGCCGAGCGGGCGCAGCTTGAGGCCTGGGGGATCAACGATCAGCGCTATGCCAACACCGAGCCCGTGCACAGGCTGATCGAGCGGCAGGTTGAAGTCCAGCCGGAAGCGGTGGCACTGATCTTCGGCGATGTCGAACTGAGCTACGGCGAGCTGAACCGAAGGGCGAACCGCCTGGCGCACCGTTTGATCAGGCTTGGGGTTGGGCCCGAGGTCAAGGTGGGCATTGCGGTGGAGCGCTCGATCGACATGGTGGTGGGCCTGCTTGCCATCCTGAAGGCAGGAGGGGCGTATGTGCCGCTCGACCCGGAATATCCGCAGGAGCGGCTGGCCTACATGGTGGAAGACAGCACCATCGGACTGCTGCTGACGCAAAGCCGGATTCGTTCGCGCATTCCCCATTCCGGCCAACCCGGCCAATATCCGGTGCTGGAGCTGGATGAGCTCGATTTTGCGGATGAATCCGACAGCAACCCGCAAGTCGCCCTGCATGAGCACAACCTTGCCTACATCATCTACACCTCAGGCTCCACCGGAAAACCAAAGGGCGTAGCCGTGGCGCATCATGCGCTAAGCCATTTTCTTGCCAGTATGGGCGAGTTTCCGGGTATGGACGCCCAGGATACGCTTGCGGCGGTAACCGCACTGTCGTTTGACATTGCTGCCCTGGAGCTCTATCTGCCTTTGAGTGTTGGTGCGCGCCTCGTGCTTGTTCCGCAGGGGTTCAACCGCGATGGCCTGGCTCTTGCGCAGCTCCTTCAAACCCACCGTCCCAGCGTCCTGCAGTCCACCCCTGCCGGATGGCGCATGCTGCTCGCAGCCGGATGGGACCGTCTGCAAGGAAAAGCAGAAGGAGAAATACAGGGAGGAGAGAACAAGCCGTTCAAGCCCTTCAAGCCCTTGAAAGCGTTGTGTGGCGGCGAAGCGCTTCAGCCCGACCTTGCCGACCGGTTGCATGCCTGCGGCGTCGAGTTATGGAACATGTATGGGCCCACTGAAACCACTATCTGGTCCGCAGTGGGAAGAATCGACCAATGCGGTGCACCGGTATTAGGTAAGCCCATAGCGGGCACCTGCGTATACATCCTCGATGCGAATCTCAATCCTGTTCTGCCAGGGGTGGCTGGAGAACTGTATCTCGGAGGGGTGGGGGTGGCGCGTGGCTATCCCAACCGTGGAGGACTGACAGCAGAGCGTTTCATAGCCGATCCTTTCGATAAAGAGGGAGGACGACTCTATCGAACGGGCGACCTGGCAAGATGGCGTTCAGACGGTCAGATCGAATACCTGGGGCGGCTGGATCATCAGGTCAAGATTCGGGGGTTCCGCATCGAACTGGGTGAGATCGAAGCCCAACTGCTGGCTCAGCCTGAAATCAGGGAAGCGGTGGTGGTTGCGCGGGAAGGGCCCGATGCTGCCCTGGCAGCCGCAGATTCGCAGCTAACAGGGGGAGGGGGCGCGAAGCTTGTGGCCTATGTTTCATCGCATGCCGGGGAAGATGTGGATGCTGCTTTACTGCGCCAGGTACTAACCAAAGCGCTGCCGGACTATATGATTCCTTCGGCAATCGTTGTTTTGGAGAGCTTGCCGCTTAATTCCAACGGGAAGGTGGATCGCAAGGCTTTGCCCGAGCCGGAGTTTGCCAACCTGGAGCGTTATGAGGCGCCACAAAGTGAAGTGGAAGATGTGCTGGCCGGCATCTGGACCCAGGTGCTTGGCGTAGCCCGGGTGGGCCGGCATGACAACTTTTTTGAGCTGGGGGGCGACTCCATTCTCAGTCTTCAGATCGTCACTAAAGCCCGGCGTGCCGGCTTGAGGATCACACCCCGTCAGTTATTCGAACAGCAAACCATCGCTTCGCTGGCAGAAACAGCGGAAACCATTGACATTGAGGAAGCGGTTGCAGAACCGGCCAAGCCTGCGCGTGGTTATCTGCGCGATTACCTGGGCTCTGCAGCGATTGCGGGGCTCCCATTTGCAGAGGATGAAATTGAAGACGCTTATCCTTTGTCACCGACACAGGAAGGCATGCTGTTTCATACCATGGAAACGGCGGCGGAAGGCGCGGGTCTTTATGTAAATCAGCTCAGCGTGGAAGTTGAAGGACTGGACCCGCAACGGCTGGCAAATGCGTGGATGGCTATGGTCAGCCGTCATCCGATACTGCGCACGGGTTTTCTATGGCAAGCTGGCCTGGCGCGTCCGCTGCAAATCATCTTCAAAAAAGTCCCTGCCCCTGTAGTCCATCTGGACTGGCGCGGACTGGATGCATTGGAATCCCATGTTGCTGCCTACGCAGAGGACGAGTTGAGGCGGGAGTTCGATTTTCTCGCACCTCCGCTGGCGCGGCTTGTCTTCATACGCCTTGCCGACGATCGCTATCAGCTGGTATGGACGCGGCACCACATATTGCTCGATGCGTGGGGGGATTCCATCCTCATCAGCGATTGGCTGCGCTGTTACGATGGGCAAGCGCTTGCTGCGCCAGGGCCGGATTATGGTCGGTATGTGCGATGGCTGGCGCAACAGGACGAGCAGGCGACCAAGGCTTTCTGGCAAGCCGAACTTGCAGGGGTCGAGGGTCCGACTCTGCTGGCGAAGTCGACAGGAAAAACATCGACAGGAAAAACAGCAGACGAAGCAAGCCAGCCAGGCAAGCGATCAGGGTTTGCGCAGATATATACCCTTCTGAGCATCGAGGAAACCCGCCGGCTGAAAACCTTTGCGCAGCGGCAGCAAGTGACTCCCAATACCCTCGTACAGGCGGCATGGGCATTACTTTTGCAACGCTATACCGGCAAGGATACAGTGGTATTCGGCGCTACCGTGGCGGGACGTCCTCCCAGCCTGCCAAAAGCCGACGAAATAGTGGGAATGTTCATCAATACCATTCCAGTTCCGGTCGAGCGGAAAAGCGAATTGACAGTAGCGGAGTATCTCGGCCTGCTGCAGAAAACGAATGCGAGATTGCGCGAGCATGAGCACGCATCCCTTGCGGATATTCAACGATGGGCCGGTTCCTCCGGTCGGTCCCTTTTCGACAGCATTGTCGTGTTCGAGAATTATCCCATCGATGAAGCAATGCGTAGCAACGAGCTTTATGGATTGCGCTTTGGGGAAATCAAGGGCAAGGGGCTGACAGGATACGCGATGGACTTACAGGTCGTGGTGGGCGACAGGCTGGAAATCGAATACTGCTACGGACGCGCCGAGCTTCCCGACGACTTCGTGCTTGACTTGCGCGCGCATATGGAATTCCTGATGAGGGAAATGATGACTCATCCGGAGTGGCGTGTGGGAGAGTTGGGATGGATGGAAGAAAGAGAGATTGGCCACCTCCTTTCCCTCGGATCCAATGCACAATCGGAAACCTTGTCATCGCGACTTTCCCGCCAGTTTGTGCACGACCTGATCGAGCGGAACGCGGAACAATATCCTGAAGCGATTGCGCTGCTCATGGGTGAGCAGGAGCTATCCTACGCGGAGTTGAATGAACGGGCAAACCGGCTGGCGCACCATCTCTTCCACAGGGGCGTGGGACCGGAAGTGAGAGTAGGCGTGGCGATGGAACGCTCGCTCGAAGTCATTGTCACGCTGCTGGGCGTGCTCAAGGCCGGCGGAGCCTACGTGCCACTCGATCCCGAATATCCGGCTGAGCGCCTGTCCTTCATGGTGCAGGACAGCGGCATGTCGCTCCTCTTGACGGAAGAAAAGGTGCTCGCCAGGCTTGGCAGCGGCTTTGGAGTGAGGACGCTGTTGCTGGATTCACTGGATCTCACGGCGGAATCAGGCTCTGACCCCGACATTCCCCTCCATGAGCATAATCTGGCGTACATTATCTACACATCGGGCTCGACCGGGCTCCCCAAGGGAGTAGCGGTCGCGCATGGTCCACTGAGCATGCACTGCCGGGCGACGGCGGGAATTTACGGTATGACGCCGCACTCATGCGAGCTGCTCTTCATGTCATTCTCATTCGATGGCGCACATGAGCGTTGGCTGACCGCACTGACAGTCGGTGCCGGCCTGGCAGTACGCGATCAGGAACTGTGGAGCGCGGAGCAGACATACGACGCTTTGCACAGCTATGGCATTACCAATGCGGCATTTCCGCCCGCTTACCTGGGCCAGGTTGCCGAATGGGCTGCGCCCCGCAGCGATCCGCCTCCGGTAGAGCTTTATGTCTTTGGAGGCGAAGCCATGCCCAGGGCCTCCTACGATCTGGTGCGAAAGACTTTGCGGCCGCGCATTCTGATCAATGGTTACGGACCCACCGAGACGGTTGTTACGCCATTGATCTGGAAGACGGAAGCAAGCAACAGTTTCGATTGCGCCTACGCACCTATCGGCAGACCCGTGGGAGAACGCACCGCGTATGTGCTCGACGTCGATATGCAGCCGGTACCCGTGGGCATGATTGGGGAATTGTACATCGGCGGCTATGGCCTTGCGCGCGGGTACCTGGGACGAGCGGGATTGACAGCGGAGCGCTTCGTAGCCGATCCATTCGACGGGAATGGCGGGCGACTCTATCGCACGGGCGACCTGGTGCGCTGGCTGGAGGACGGCAATATCGAATATATCGGCCGTGCCGACCATCAAGTGAAGATTCGCGGGTTCCGGATCGAGCTGGGCGAGATAGAGGCATGCGTACGTGAGTTTACCGGACTGACCGAGGTTGCAGTCATTGTTCGGGAAGGGGTGGGAGGACCGCAACTTGTTGCTTATGTCGCGCCGAATGAGATGATGGAGACGACTGCGCCCGCCAGTGCGGGAAGCACGCTGAAGCAGCAACTTGCCAGGCGGCTGCCCGAATACATGGTGCCCGCGCACATCGTCATCCTGGACGAGCTGCCCCGACTGCCCAGTGGCAAGCTTGACCGCAGTGCATTACCGGAGCCGGATGCGGTTGCTGCCGACACTTATCGAGCACCCTCTACTCCGGAAGCCAGGCTTGTGGCTCAGATCTGGCAGGAAGTGCTGGGCGTGGAACGGGTAGGCGAGACGGACAACTTCTTCGCCCTCGGCGGGGATTCGCTCTCCAGCCTGAAAGTCATGGCCCGAATGCGCAACCTGCCTGGGTTGAAATTCGATTTCAAGCTGCGGGATTTGATGCAGCGTCCGACCATTGCCGGTTTGCTCGGCCTGGACGTTGAAGCCTCCGGCAAAACACAGCCACTGCTGCTGTTAAACCAGCGCGACGAAAAAGCGAAACCCGAGCCGTTATTCTGCATCCATGCCGGATTGGGAACAGTATTCGACTACCAGCCCCTTGCGCGGTATCTACAGGGTAAGCGAACGGTCTATGGAATACCTTGCCGCATGCTCTCCGATCTCGGACATCGCGATACTTCTCTCGCCCAGATGGCGGTGGATTATGTCCAGATCATTCGCCGGACACAGCCGGAGGGACCCTACTATCTGTCAGGCTGGTCCCTTGGCGGCGCTCTTGCAGCCATGATGGCTGCGTTACTGGAGGCGGAGGGACAGGAGGTCGCGTTTCTGGGTCTCATCGATTCCTTCATCCCCGCCATGAGCGAATCCGGGGTCGACGACTGGCGGCAGGATTTTTCCGATTTTGTTTCCGTGGTGTTGCCCGGAGCGAAAATTGACGGCGCGGATGGCGTTTTTCCTGATGGAAATCAAAAGAGTTGTCTGCAATCCTTGAAGCAGCCATCGGAAGAGGCTTTGGCGGGTTTGCTGGATGAATTGATTTCCGCCATGCAGGCCTCGGAAGGTGCAGCTTCGCTTACGAAAGAGAAGCGCGGCGGGTATGCGGATCTGGGAGCAGGCGAATTGGCGCGTATCTTCGGTATTGCGCGGTACTTGAAAGCGCTCGCGACACAGGCTCCGGAATTAGGTTATTTGAACGTCCAACCTGCCTGCTGGTGGGTTGCGACCCGCCCCTTGTCCGACCGGCTGGCTCTTTCAAGGCAAACAGGCTGGGCTGAATTATCCGGGAACGAAATCGATACCGATCACTTTTCGATCATACGGGCAGAAGCGTTGTTTGTCGGGATGGAAAGTATGCTTCGATCGGGGGGTGCCAGGACAGCAATTCCCTCAAAAATTCCATAACCTTTGCACCTTGTTTTTCAGTCTTTATCGGCTATAACAAAATATTGGGTTTGATATGAAAAGTGCTCGAAGTTAGATCGATCATCCAAAAGGAAAGAATAATGAACGTATCTGAATATGTTCGCGTTACCAGCCTTCCTTACAGCTCCCTATCGCACGAACTCAACATTTGGGGCAAGCTTTTCTCATGGAAGCAGCTCGCATTCGACATGCAGATGCAGACCCAATCCAACTGGTGCTGGGCGGCAACTGCAACGAGCGTATCTCATTTCTACTGGTGGTGGAGTACGTGGACGCAATGCCGCGTTGCAAATGGAGAGCTCGATCATAGCGACTGCTGCAATACCCCCGTCCCATCGGCATGCAATGTGCCGTGGTATCTCGACAGGGCACTCACCCGTACCCACAATTTTGTCAGCATGATGGGCGGGCAAGCCGGTTTTCAAGCGGTGAAGAGTGAGATTGACGCTGGCAGACCTGTCGGAGCGAGGGTCGGATGGAGCGGCGGGGGTGGTCACTTCATGGTGATTTATGGTTACAGCCGCGTCCTTGGTCACGAGTACTTTGATATCGACGACCCGATATATGGAAAGAGCCATCTTGCCGTGTCCGATTTTGCCGGCAACTATCAAGGAAGCGGCACCTGGACCCATACCTATTTCACCAAGAGCTTTTTCAAAATGCCAATAAAATATCTCATCCCGCTGGAGCCTGTACTTCATCGCATATGGGAAGCTCGTCCACTGCTCCAGATAAAACAGGGAAAAATTCCGGCAACCGAATCCGCAGAATCGCGTGCATCTCGCGAAACGGAAGATGAAAAGCGGACCTCTCTGGGCATGGCCCAGCGTGTATATTCCCTGGGGCTGGATTCATTGCTCGGTTCGCGGCAGGTAGCTCCGGAACCCGTCGCCTTGCGGGTTTATGAGATTGCAGGAGACACTCCCCAGGCTTTTTACGATGTTACCGAGGAAGGCGAGTCCCGCGTGCTGCAAATGTCCGCGGCACAGCGGCAACTGGATTTATTCTCGCAAGGCTTGACCAAAGTCCTGGAGGCGGTGGGAGAAACGGAGCAGGAGGCTGAACTTCGCGTATTTCGCGTGCCCGCGCTGAACTTCGAAGCGCTGTGGATCAGTTACGGAGACGAAGGCAGGGACTTGCTCGTTCCATTGCACACCGTAGGCCGCCTGGCGCAGAACGAGCCGGTGCCCATGCGTGCTGCCCTGGAGGCGTTACGGGAAGCAGCACGGCCATTGGCAAACATGGATGACACGATGGGGGCGTGAAGGGTGCATCCTGGCTAAATTCGAGGAGCAGCAAAAGCTTGCCGTAGTTGCTGTGCCACTTCTTCACGCACCTCGTTCGCCTTGCCTACGATATTCCCCAGACGTGCAAAGTCGTGCGTCATGCCCTCGTAAATTTTCAGTTGAGTAGGCACACCGGCCTCTTTGAGCCTGGTGGCATATTCAATTCCTTCATCCACCAGCGGATCGTATTCGGCGAGGGCGATGAATGCCGGAGCGAGACCGGTTAAGTCAGACGCCTCGAGCGGCGCAAAACGCCAGTCTGTCCGGTCCCTTTCGCTGGTAAGATAATTGCTGAACATCCATTGCAGCGTCGGGGCTTCGAGCAGGTATCCCTTTGCGAGGCGGCGGTGCGAATCGGTATCCTGCCACGCGCTTGTGCATGGGTAGAGCAACGCCTGGAATACCGGTTGCGGCCAGCCCATTTCCCGAGCAGCGATAGTCAATCCGGTGGCCAGCGTGCCCCCTGCGCTGTCGCCTCCCACGGCTATCCGTTGGGTGTCGATGCCATGAGCGGGTCCGTTGGAAAGAAGCCACTGGTAGGCATCCTGGGCGTCATGCACCGCGGTGGGGAACGGATGCTCAGGCGCCAACCGGTAGCTGACGTTCAACACGCAACAGGGGATCAGCGCCGCCAGTGTCCGGCATAGCGAGTCGTGGGAATCCAGGCTGCCGATACAATATCCCCCCCCATGAAAATACAGCAGTGCGGGCGCCGCCAGGCCGTTCAACGGCTCGTCCAGCAGAGGCGCATAGAGTCTTGCCGTTATCTCGTTTCCATCCCGGCAAGGGATGCTGATTTCCTTGACGCTCGCGACCTCCATACCGGGGCTATCCAGAGCCAGGGTGGATATGTCGTATTGTTCGCGCGCTTTCGCGGGCGGCAGCTCGTGCATGGGAGGGACACCGTTGCTGATGCCCGCTTCCACAAGTTCGAGAAATGCTGCAAGATCGGGATCAAGCGCCATGCGAGTGTCTCGGCTATCGTAGAGCAAGTTTCTCAGTACTGAAGTACTGACATTTAAAACCTGAGTTTCAATGTCCCGATCACAGTACGTCGCGTTCCCAGGAAGAACTGCCCGCCGGAGCCCGGGACGACGTTATTTGCAGTGTAGTATTTGTCATCAAATATGTTGTTGGCATTGATGAGAAATTGCCAGGGGCCGTGGTCGTATCGCAGCATTGCATCGAACAGAGTAAACGACGGCGTGACGCTGGTGTTTTCCGGGTCATTGAACACCCTGCCTACATAGCGCACGCCGCCCCCGATGAAGAATCCCTTCAACCAGTCGACATTCAATGTCCCGAGGTTATAGTCGAGCCAGCCCGAGGTCGTCAGGTTGGGTACGCGGACCGGCATATTGCCTATAAAACCGCTGGCGTTTTCGGTTACCTTGACGTCGACATAGCTGAAAGCGCCAATCGCATTCAATCCTCGAAAAACCTCTGTCCTTGCTTCCAGTTCCGCGCCCCGGGAGCGGATCTCACCTGTTTGCGACAAGCCAAGCGGTGTGCGAGGATCAGGAATCAAAACATTGGTTTTGGTCAATTCGAACAATGCCGCCGTAAACAAATTCCTGGTGCCCGGAGGTTGATACTTGATGCCTACCTCGTATTGAGATGCACGTGCAGGTTTGAAGGGACTGTTATTACCAAAATCGATTCCGTATTGAGGCAGAAACGACTGCGAATAGCTGAAATAAGGCGCAATTCCATTGGAGAAAAGATAGGTCAACCCTGCCCTGCCGGTGTAGGCCGCATCCTTGCTCGCGGTATGCTGGGGGTCAAAAATATTAACGTTGGTAACGCTCGACACCCTGTCATGGCGGCCACTCAGAGTCAAAAGCCACTGGTTGAGCTTGACTTGATCCTGTACGTAAAATCCGACCTGGTCTATCTTTTGGTTGCCATCAATGAACGGAGAATCCGGGGTGGGCACCGGTTGGAAATATACGGGATTGAAAATATCGATCGAGGGTGCGCTGCCCGTAAAAGATTTGAGGGTGGACTCGACGCGATTCCAGTCAATTCCAGCCAGTACGGTATGGTTGAGGGGGCCTGTCCGGGTACGAGCTTCCACATGTGTATCCAGCACGGTTTGATTCACCCGCTCCCGGGTACTCAATGCACTGCGAAACAAGGTCCGTCCATCCGCGTCAAATCCTCCGGGATTAAGGTCTCTGAATCTGCCATCGAGCCCCATGAAACGGAAGTTTTGCCGTACTGTGAAGGTGTCGTTGAAACGGTGTTCGAGTTTGTAGCTGAAGGAAGCCTGGTCGGTCGAATACCGCGTGAAGGTGGGTTCGCCCAGCAACGTATTGGTGGCGCTGCCCCCTGGCGTTGCCACGTAAAAAGCGGACGCTTCGCTGCGGTTGTTCAGGATACCGCCGAAAAGCGTGACGGATGTCCTGTCGGTGGGGCGCCACGTCAGCGACGGTGAGATGTAAAAGCGCCTGATCTGAGCCCGGTCTCCGCCCGTATTCGGAAAGCGCACCTGGGTGTCCGTATCGAGTGCGGTCGTGACCAGGCGGAACATGAGCGTTCCGGCTTCATTGGCGAAGCCAAAGTCTCCGGCAATACGCTTGCGGTCGAAACTGCCGTACTGGAGTTCGATCTCGCGGATGGGCGTGGCGGTGGGCAGCTTGGTAATGCGGTTCACGATACCTCCCGCATCGCCCCGTCCGAAAATGACCGAAGTGGGACCGCGCAATACCTCTACCCGCTCGAGAGAATAGGGATCGGTGATGAAGTCGGCGAAATAAAGCCCTCTTCCCTGCTGGCTTAAATTATCCCGGAAGTTGGCAGTGCTCAGGGAGTTGAAGCCTCGCATGCTTACATACTCGAAACCCGTTCCGTTGAAACCAAACTGGTCCGCCACCACACCCGGTATATAACGTAGTGCTTCGGTGAAATTGAGGTTTACGGCACGCATATCCAATTCATTTCGGGTGATTACCGACATGGATTGCGGTATCTCTATAATTGGAGTCCTAGTCTTGGTTCCCACTATACTGCTTTTAGTGCCGTATCCCTCTTGAACCCCTTTTTCCCGGATAACCATTGTTGGCAAGATTGTTTCAGCCCGCTTGGCCGATTCGGTAGTCTCCCCCGACTGCGTATTATCCTGAGTCGAGGGGGCGTTTTCTTTTGAAACTTTTTCTCCAGACTTGGAGGATTCTGAGGATTCTGTGGCAGAGGTTCCGGTATTACCCTCTGCCGCAAGAACATTAGTTTCAGATTTTTTAGCATATTCCGACGAAACCTGCTGCGCCTGGGCGGAGCCGGCAAGTGTCAAGCCAAAAAGTGCGTACTGTAAGGCAGTTGCGAGCTTGGTGGGTCGGATCAGCGGAGTAAGTGGACGGAGCCCTCTAATAGTTTTTGTACAGGCTTTCATTTTAATTTTAAGTTGCTGGTAGTTAAAAAATTGTAAGTGGGTGTAGGTGTTATCAACTCGTATTCATGAGATCGAGAGGGATTTTCATTTGCAAAAACTCAGCGGCTTGCCACTGCGCGCACCGGGTTTTCTGCCTGCTTCGCAACCGGATCATTGACCATGCCCACGAGCGCCTGTCCTATCTCATCCGTGCGGACCGCTGTAACTGAAAGCAGCGTATCGCTCAATCCATGGGTTGATTCGCAGGCTCCCTGAAGGAAGATGGCAGGCCGAAAATTCGGCGTACTTTTCAGCCGGTAGTTGCGGTCTACGCTGAAATCATCCATGTAGGGTGAAAGGGGTTTCAGCAAGGATTTGTGATAATCCCGCCCGTAGCCGGTTGCAAGCACGACCGCATCGTAGACGGCGCTGTATTCCCGCCCCGCATTCAAATCGCGCAGAAACAATTGAATGCCGCCTTCCGGCAAGATGCTGACGCTTGCGACTTCATGACGCCGCAGGAAGCGGTGCCGGGTATTGCCGGTAACTCTCTGCTGATAGAACACATTGAAGATCTGTTCGATCAGAACGAGATCAGGTGCGGCGTAATTGGTATGCCAGAACTCCTCCAGGAGAGAAACCCGGTCGGGCTCTGAGCGGCTGAAAACGAAGTCGGTGAAATCGGCATTGAAGATCTCGTTTACAAAGGGGCTGTCGTCCGACGGTTTGATTGCGCGCGCACGCATGATTAGGTCAACCTGCGGAGCATCCGGGCGGTTGTGCAGATCCATGAAAATTTCCGACGCGCTTTGGCCTGCGCCCACGACCGCTATTTTTTTCGCATCCTTATGCCGTTCGATCTCACGGAGATAGCTATTCGAATGAAATATGCGTTTGTCGCCTTGCAGCGATTGGAAGCATTCTGGGATGCTGGGAACACCGCCGACGCTGACAATGAGATTGCGGGCCAGTCGTTCCCGCACAGTTCCCGTGGAATCCAGCGAACGCACGCGCAGCAGCATCACTTCATTATTACGCTTCTCCGGCAGCACTTCCAGAACCTCTTCGCCGTAAGCACATCGGTCGTCGAAATGGGATGCGGCCCAGGCGAGGTAATCGTTGAACTCGTGGCGGCTGGGAAAAAAGGTTTTGAGGTTGATAAAGTCCTGCAGCCGCTGTTTTTGGTGGAGATAGTTGATGAATGTAAAGTGACTGGAGGGATTCCGCAGCGTGGCCAGATCCTTCAGGAAGGAAATCTGCATATGCGCATTGTCCAGCATCATGTTTGGATGCCAGGCGAAGCCCGGCTGCTTCTCGATAAAAAACGCATCTATGTCGTATCCTTCCTGCTTCTTTTCCTCCAGGGTGATGGCAAGCGCAATGTTCGAGGGGCCAAAGCCGATACCGATCAGGTCATGTATTTGCATAGCGATATCCTCAGGATAAAGAAGAGGCGGAACAGGATGTTGCGATGACATCGCGTGGAACCCACAGCCGTTCTGCAAAGAAGCGTTCCCGCAACAGCATGCCGAGCATGGCCCGTTTGTGGGGGAAATCGAATTCCTTGAGATTCGCATAGCCGCACTTGGCGAGATTGCGAATCATTTTGTAATTGTTCGTGCGAGGTTCTATGACGACGCGCTGCGTCCTGCAATCGTCGAGAAACAGGTAATGGGAGATCGATGGCAGCCAGGCTGTGACGAAGGGCTTGCCCCGAAAGCGGGCTTCGCCGATCAGCACGTGCCAGCCCCGATCGAAGTCATCCACGTCATAGAAGGGGGCAATACGGTCTTCTTTTGCCCAGTAAACTTCGAAATAACCGAAAGCCTCGTCATCGAGACTCGCGATAAGAGTTGTGACATGAGGGTCCGCGGAAATGGCTTCCAGATAAGCCTGGTGTTTTGCCAGATCGCCTTCTTCCCGCCAGGATGCCGCCACTACGGGGTCATTCATCCAGCGGTTGAAGCGTTCCAGGTCCCGGTGAAGATCCACCGTGCGGAATGACAAGGTACGGCCGAGCCACTCGATATGGCGCTGATACACGGTACCGGCCGGTTTGGGAGGCCGCAGCGGATGGCGTCGCCCCTCGCTGAGCACATAGGTCACGGGGAACGCATAGGACTGAGGCGGCACGAGCCACATTCTCGGCTGTTGCCAGAAAAGCTCGATATTCACCGTGGCCTGACCGCTCCTGTCGCAAAGGAGAAGACCTGATCGAAGCAGTTCTTCAGCCTGGTCGAAAGGAGCCAGGAGATTCAGTTTATCTGCCACAGGAAAACTGACGAACGCAGCTTCAATTGCCGCCAATACTTCCACGAGCTTTGGTTTTTCAGCATCGGACCCCATCCATTCCAGAGTCAGCCCGTCACGCTGCTGGCCCAGTTGCCACCGCGAATTTTCGACACCATTCACTGGTTGTAAAAGCAAGGCATTGCCATTGAGCGTGGCCGAATATGCAGTCCGATCGGGACGGCAGGTAATCGACGTGGCATGAGCCGCATGAGCCGAGAGATACTGGCCTTGCTCGTGTAAATGTCCCATCTCGTTTTCTGGATAAGTATTGTGAGAGCGGCGCTATAAGTATTCCGCGTTGTTATTCTGCTTAAAGACGAATGAGAAACATTATTTTTTACAATTGCAGCCGGATTGATTGCTCTTTATGAGAGCTATAACCTTGGGAAGGAGATGACGTGAACCGAAAGGTGATATCAACTGTACTGTTCAAGCGTAAATAATTGTAATTCTCATTCGTCTTCCCTGATATCCATTTCCTTGCGGGGCAGGCATGCTCAAGTATCTCATCAACCAATCCAGGGTATTATTGGCAGGCGCTTCATTGGTCACAGTATTCCACGGTGCTTGCAGCGTGTTTCTCGTCGCACAGATCAATTCTGCGCTTACCGCGACCGAGGGCGAACGTGGAACTATGGCGCTCGTTTTTATTGCCACTGCTGTTGCCGTGATGCTGAGTTATGTAAGCGCAGCGATTCTTTTCGAGCGCCTGGGGCAACAGGCGCATGCGGAATTGCGCAGCTTTGTCGCCAGAAAAGTGCTTGCTGCCGACTACCGTAATCTTGAAACGGTGGGTGCTGCCCGCATACAGTCGGCCCTCGCCGAGCATTGCACGCACGTTGCCGAATTTTTTGTGAGTTTTCCTGTTATCCTGATGAATGCCGTCATCGTCGCCGGATGTCTTTTTTATATGGCGTGGCTGTCATGGCAGGTGTTCCTGCTCGCCATCCTTGTGGTCGGCCTGGGATCTGTGGGGTATCATCTCGCACACCTGCGGGCAATACGCCATTTGAATATCGCTTCGGAAGAGCAGGACAAACTGTTTTCCTATTTTCGGTCCTTGACTGACGGGGCCAAGGAACTTCGTCTCAATAACCGGAAGCGGAAGACATTCTATGAAGAAGTGCTGTCGGGCTCGATCGAAACCGTGCGCCGCGAAAGGGCTTTTGGAATGTCCGTCTTCGTCGCATCCGGTGGATGGGCCCAGTTCCTGCTCTATGTGTTTATCGGGATGGTATTATTCGCATTGGTGAGTGAGGGTCCTGACCGGGCTCTGGTCATGACGGGTTACGCGCTGGTGTTCGTTTACATGGTGGGACCGCTCGAAGCGCTTCTGTTGAATATTCCCCGCGCCAATCTAGCCAAGGTTTCCGCGGAGCGGATCGAGGAAATAACGCGGGCGATGACCACATTGGAAACCGGGACCGATGATTCTTCTCTGCCCAGCTTGCAGTCCCTTGCACTCCAGGGCGTGTTACACCGGTATTATCATGAACAGAGCGATGAATTGTTTACGCTCGGTCCCATCGATCTGGATTTCCGTCCCGGAGAGATTACTTTTCTGGTGGGAGGCAACGGGAGCGGCAAGACCACTCTGGCCAAATTGCTGGTTGGACTCTACCCGCCGGAAGAAGGGCAGATAGTTTTCAATGGAAAAGTGGTCGATGAGACAAACCGGGATCGCTACAGACAGCTTTTTTCGACGGTTTTTTCGGATTTCCATCTTTTCGACCGCTTGCTTGAAACGGGCAGAGTTGATCTGGATAACGAAGGCAACCGGCTTTTAGCCAAACTGCACCTGCAAAACAAGGTTAAAGTCCAGAACGGGGCTTTCACGACGCTTGCCCTTTCGCAAGGACAGCGCAAGCGTCTCGCTTTGGTGGTTGCCTATCTGGAAAATCGCCCGTTTTTTATATTCGACGAATGGGCAGCGGATCAGGACCCGGTCTTCAAGGAAGTCTTTTACCGCGAGCTCCTTCCGGAATTGCGCACCATGGGTAAAGCGGTGCTGGTGATATCGCACGATGACCGTTATTTCCATCTTGCCGACCGGGTGATACGTATGGAAAGCGGATGCCTGACGTTCAACGGCCGCCCCTCACTGAAAGAGGCTGCGCACGCCACCGCGGCTCCGCCGCTGGTATTTGACGGTATGACATGAAACGAATGATCACGGTGCCGGGCGTAACCGGAGTACAAGATATCCGGCGCGCAGAGAGACTTTCCATCGGGCGCAATTTTCTTGTGCTGGCGCACCGCTGGGCGGGTCTTTTACTGGCCGCGTTTCTTTTCGTATCCGGCCTTACCGGCGCTGTCATCTCCTGGGATCATGAGCTGGATGAGTGGCTGAATCCCCAGTTATACGAAGCAAGGAATACTGGGGGCATCCCGCAGCCTCCGCTGCTGCTGGCGGATAGACTGGAAGCAGCGGACCCCCGATTACTGGTAACGTGGGTTCCACTCTCCGTCGAGCCGGGGCATAACCTTGGTCTGGCAGTGAAGCCGCGGCTCGATGCGGCAACAGGTACGGCCTTCGATCTGGATTTCAACCAGATAGCTCTCGATCCAGTTGATGGAGAAGTGCGTGGCAAGCGCATGTGGGGCGAGATTTCCCTCAGTCGCGAGAATCTGCTGCCGTTCCTGTACAAACTGCACTACAGCATGCACATTCCGGACGGGTTCGGAATCGAACTGGGGATCCTGTTCATGGGGACTCTCGCGATCATCTGGGCACTCGATTGCTTCATTGCCCTGTGGATTTCATTTCCCAGGGCGAGTGCATGGACCAAGTCCTTTGCATTCCGCTGGCGGCAGGGAGGAGCAAGGCTGAACTTCGATCTGCATCGATCCGGCGGAGTGTGGGTATGGGTTTTCCTGCTGGTCCTGGCCTTGACCGCCGTGTCGATGAATCTCAACCAGCAGGTCATGCGGCCGCTGGTGTCGCTGTTTTCGACGCTGTCGCCCAGCCCCTTTACACGTACTCCCAATCCTCCCGATCAGCCTATCGAGCCGATGGTGGATCGCTACACCATCCTGCAGCGTGCGATAACCGAAGCGGAAAAGCGCGGATGGAGCACCCCTCCCGGTGGCATATTTTATGATTCCGAAGTGGGTGTTTATGGTGTGATCTTCTTCGAGCCGGGGAACGACCATGGCGATGTGGGGCTGGGGAACCCTTCGCTCTTCTTCGACGGCAAGGATGGAACGCCCGCTGGAGCGAATGTGCCGGGTGAGGGCAGTGCGGGCGATATTTTCATGCAGGCGCAGTTTCCGCTGCATTCCGGACGTATCGTCGGGCTTCCCGGACGCATTTTCGTATCCGCCATGGGCCTGCTGGTGGCGATGCTGTCGGTTACGGGAGTGATCATCTGGCAGAAGAAGCGCTGGGCGCGAAAGAAAATGCTGATGAAGGGAGCAGGAGAGGTATAGCTGTATTGCCCTGATTTTCGTCGTGTCCGCACCTTTCTGATTTTTTCGGAAAAACCGGCCTTGACTGTTATTGATGCGGAATCATTTTTCTGCCCAGTAACGATAGGACCACTCTGCGGCCGGTCGCGAGCATGGGATAAACCACCTCAGCGGCGTTTCTGTTGCGGAACAGGAACCTGTTCAGTCCCCCAAAAAATCCCCTGTCAGCGCTGAGCATGGAAAGAAGGTGCATTGCATCGGCCCCGTGGTAATAATGCCTCTGCCATATCACGACCATGCCTTCATTTATTTCCATGCCTTGGGCCCGCAACGCCCGGACCAGATCAGGTCTTGTCCGGGCGTCGATGAGCTCTATCTCGCCTGTATTCTTCCGTAGAGCGTAAAGCTTCACAAACGTCGCACAAAAAGGGCATTCCCCGTCATAAATGACAGAGAGACGATTTGAATCACTCGCAGCCGCTGTCATACCCAGCCCATCCAGTTTCCGACCGCCGAATTGGCCAGCATGACAGCCGGATAAGTCGCGAGAAAAGGCCAGACAAACGCGTTCAATCCCATGAAGTAGGCGTTGGAAAAATGAAAAAGAGCAAAGCAGCAAAGACTTGCAATCGCCAAGCCGGGTGGCGCCAATAGAACGAGGGGAAACAGCATTTCGGTCCCGATAGTCAGCCAGCATACGAACTTGCAGAAGGCGGGCCGCTCTGCGGCAAAATCCGCGGCAAAGGAGTGTCCGTACGTTCGGGTTTTCATCACGCCGGGCAACGCTTTTCCGTCTCGCCAGATCGGCGAAACAACCTTGGCGGCGCCGGCAACAAAATAGGCGAGGACCGCCTGACCGCTGATTGCAAGAACCCCAGAGGCCGTCACGTTCATGTCATCCAGCACAAGGCCGGCGGAAATGATGGCAACACCTGCGGCAATGACCATTCCCATCTGATCCGACCCATCGCCGCCGAACCAGGTGCGGCGCGACATGTAGAAGCATGAAAGCAGAATGAGCAGGCTGCACGGCAAATCCGCAGGATTGGGGTAGGGAATCAGCAGCAAAAGTCCCGCGACAATACGGCATACCAGGACAGCAATTACAGCGGATTCCGCATGTACATAATGGCGGATGGACGCCGGGATCACAAGGCGTGGGCGCAGGCGCAGAATATTCCATGTGAGCAAACCATCGGACCGGAACAGGGGAAGGTTGGCAAACCATTCCGCTGCGGAAAGCAGGGTCCATGCGGCCAATAGAGTCTTGGTGAGGATGAGGCATAAGGCGATGTCCGCCATGCCCTCAGCTACCATCGGCTATGAAAACTGGAAAGGAATGAACATTCCAGTTTCCGCTCGAGATGCCCTGTAGCCTCGATAATCGCGAATTGAAATTCGACAGCATCCGGCTCAGGTTGCACAGCATGGGCTGCGTAATGCAAAAGAAGGAGGTAGGGGACGGTGAAGGGAAGTCCGGAGGGTCCCACATCGTCGCGTTTCAACAACAGCTTTATTGCCTGGATGGCATCAGTCAGAATCTTCGATGCGCGCTTCTGCGGATTCCACAAGTATGCCAATTTCGGGCGCGGGGGATAAACAGGCACGCTTTTCCAGTCTGTCAGCTGCCCCTCGCGGTAACGCTCCCTTATAACGAGGTGATAATCCCTGATTCCAGGATTAGGCGCAAAGAATGTCCAGCGCGGAATGACATGGAGTCCGTTAAATCGGTTAATGACAGACTGGAAGCGAGGATGTTGGGCCAATAACGTGATTATCAGCCAAAGAGTCACTATCGAATAAAGCAGGATAGAGACTAATGACATGGTGAGTTTATATCAGCACTTTCTCGCGAAGTTTCATGAGTGCGCCCAGCGACAGGCCCTCTCCCCCTGATAAGCCCGCGTTATCGCCCGCTACAGCGGTGCCGGCATTACCAATGGGTATCACGATCTGCTCATATTTATCGGATGTATCGGATATCATTCTTCTTGCTTCTATAACGGCATCCAGTCCCGCAAGCTCTCTCTCGGCAAGTTCTGTCATCATTCCTCCACAGTCAAAAGATATTCTAAATTTAATGCCGGTCCGGGAAAGCCAGCAGAGTTTTATCTGGAAATCTGATTAAGTGTAGTACAACTTGTGCGCCATCTGCGCTGCTGTAAGCTCTGCTGCTGATAAAGGAATGAAAGGGGATCGCAACGGATAGCCATCCATTAATGGACACAGAAAATAAATCCGGAAGGAAATCACTCGGATGTATCCGGTTCCGCAGATTTTGCCAGATCCTGGTTTTCATCCATCGATTCCCGCTCCAGAAACTCCATGATCGCGTAGGTCAGTTCCTTGCAGCCATCTCCCGTCATGGCTGAGATGGCAAAGTTCTTGTCTTTCCAGCCAAGGTCACGGATGAATTTCCCGCATATTTTTTCGCGCTCATTTTCCGGCAGCAGATCGACCTTGTTGAGCACCAGCCAGCGCGGCTTGCGATAGAGCGCTTCGTCATACTTCCTCAGTTCTTCGAGAATAGCCCTGGCTTCATGTACCGGATCAACCCCTTCATCGAGCGGTGCAATATCGACGACATGCAGCAACAGGCGGGTACGCGCAAGATGCTTCAGGAAGCGGTGTCCAAGTCCCGCGCCTTCCGCTGCGCCTTCGATCAGTCCCGGAATATCGGCCATTACGAAACTGCGGTTCTGATCCACGCGCACCACGCCCAGAGCAGGATGCATGGTGGTGAAAGGGTAATCAGCCACTTTTGGACGTGCCGCTGAAACGGCGCGAATCAGCGTCGACTTGCCCGCGTTTGGCATGCCGAGCAGTCCCACGTCCGCAAGCACCTTGAGCTCCAGCTTGAGGTCAGCTTCCTCTCCCGGCTCACCCAGCGTGAATTGCCGGGGCGTGCGGTTTGTGCTGGATTTGAAGTGCAGATTGCCCAGTCCCCCCGTGCCGCCTTTTGCCAGCAGGATTTTTTGATCATGCTGAGCCAGGTCGGCCACCAGCTCTCCTGTGGCCTCGTTGGTGACAACGGTGCCAACGGGCATGCGCAATACAATATCCTCGGCGCTTTTTCCGTAGCGATCCGAGCCTTGTCCGTTTTCGCCGTTTTTTGCCCGGTGGATACGGGCAAACCGGTAATCAACCAATGTATTTATGTTGCGGTCAGCCACCGCATAAATGCTGCCGCCGCGCCCTCCGTCCCCTCCGGACGGGCCGCCTTTCGGAATGTATTTTTCCCGGCGGAAAGCTGCGACGCCATTCCCGCCTTTTCCAGCGATTACATGGATGATCGCTTCATCAATATATTTCATGAGATCGATTTGCCGCGTGATGCAAACAAAAAAGCCCTATCGGGCTGATAGGGCTTTTCCTGAGAAATCCCGGTGAATCAAGCCGGAATAATGCTCACTGTCTTGCGCTGCGGCAACCCTTTTACCGTGAAGTTTACCCTGCCGTCCACCTTCGCGAACAGGGTGTGATCCTTGCCCATTCCGACGTTCTCGCCCGGATGAACCCTTGTGCCCCGCTGGCGGATGATGATGCTGCCAGCCGGAATCAATTCACCGCCAAAGCGCTTCACGCCAAGGCGTTTGGAATTGGAATCCCGCCCGTTGCGGGAACTGCCGCCTGCTTTTTTATGTGCCATGCCAGACTCTCCTTATACCGAAATATCGGTAATCTGAATTTCGGTGTAGTTCTGCCGGTGCCCCTGCTGTTTCCGATAGTGTTTGCGCCGGCGCATCTTGAAAATGCGGATTTTGTCATGCCTGCCTTGTTCCAGTACGGTTGCCTTGACAGAAGCCCCGCTCAGCAAGGGTTTTCCCAATGAAATATTGTCGCCATCGGCAACCATCAATACCTGGTCGATCAGGAGTTCGCTACCGATTTCTGCCGGTACCTGTTCTATTTTGAGCTTTAACCCGTTTTCGACCCGGTACTGCTTCCCGCCGGTTTTTATGACTGCGTACATGATTGGAATCCTGTTTATTGCGCCCGCCAGGGAGCCATGAAAAGAAGTAGACGCGGATTATACAGAGTCACCCACTCAAGGTAAAGGTCTGTTGTGGATGAGTTTTATGGCGCAATCCGAGTTTTGCCCGTTTTCGAGCTTGACACGTTGGCGGCGACATTTCTACCATGGCAGCTTTTTTGCAGGAACCTCCGTGTCAATTGAACGTATCAGAAGCCTGATTGCCCAGGATATGGGCAGGGTGGATACCGTAATTCGTGAAAAACTCCATTCGGAGGTCGTGCTCATCCGGCAGGTAAGCGAATATATCATCAACAGCGGCGGGAAGCGTCTGCGGCCCGCCTTGGTGATCTTGTCCGCCGGCGCGTTCGGCTACACCGGACAATACCATTACAATCTTGCAGCCATCGTGGAATTCATCCATACGGCAACCCTTCTGCATGACGATGTCGTGGATGCCTCCGAACTGAGGCGAAGCAAGGCGACTGCAAATGCCCTTTTCGGAAATGCCGCGAGTGTATTGGTCGGAGATTTTCTGTATTCCCGTGCATTCCAGATGATGGTCGAAGTGGACAATATGCGTGTCATGCGGGTGCTGGCCGATGCGACCAACACGATTGCCGAAGGCGAGGTGTTGCAACTGCTCAATGTTCGCGATCCGGACGTTGATGAGGAAAATTACCTGCGCGTGATCCGCTACAAGACCGCGAAGCTGTTCGAAGCCGCAACGCGGCTCGGTGCGATCCTCGGTAATGCCACCCCGGCGGAGGAAGAAGCGATGGCCGTATATGGCATGCATCTCGGCACCGCGTTCCAGCTCACCGATGACATGCTGGATTATTCCGGGGATTATCACGAAACCGGCAAGAATCTGGGTGATGACCTGGCGGAAGGCAAGCCCACCCTGCCGTTGATCTATGCCATGAAAACAGGATCGAGCGCCCAGGCGGAGATCATACGCAACGCTATCGAGCAGGGGGGCGAGGGAGGCTTTCAGCCCGTGCTGGAAGTTATCCAGCAGACCGGCGCGCTGGATTATGCCAGACAGCGGGCGCAAGCCGAATCGGAGACGGCCTCCAATATGATTTCCTCGCTGCCGGATTCAGACTACAAGCAATGCCTGCTGGATCTGAGCACCTTTGCGGTGGCGAGAAATTATTAATCCCGGTGCAAACACTCCGGCAATTCCAAATCGTATCCCGCAATTATCTTTAGCACTTGCTATTGACCTCTCTCCTGTTGATGTATATCCTGTATATACATTGATTGGAGGGAAGAGATGCTGACGCGGATTTTCAAGAGCGGTAACTCATTGGCAGTACGTATACCAAAGGAGTTGGGTTTTGACGAAGCCGGCCGGGAGGTGGAGATCGAGCGGCAAGGGGATGCTATCGTTATACGACCTGTTCAGAAAAGATCCCTGGCGGGACTGATGGATAAATTTGCCGCTTTTCCCTCGGATTTCATGAATGAGGGAAGAGGTTTCCATGAAGAAAAAGAGCGGCAAGGCTGGTAAGCCATGCGCTACATGTTCGATACGAACATATGCATCTATCTCATGCGCCGCCATCCGCCGGAAGTGGCAAAACGTTTTGCATTGATGGGCCATGGCGATATCGTGATATCTGCCATATCTTTCGCCGAACTTCGTTATGGCGTCGAGTGTCGGCCTGAAAGCGGCGATATGGCGGAACGAGCATTGGCTGCGTTAATTCAGGATATTCCTGTTCTGCCATTCGAGACTAACGCTGCGGTTAATTATGGCGTCCTTCGCAATGCGGTTCGCAGTCGCCGATGCGACGCGCTGGATCGTCTCATTGCCGCCCATGCCGCCAGCCTATCCTTGACCCTGGTTACAAACAACGAGGCAGACTTCCTGGATTATCCGGGGCTTGTTGTCGAGAACTGGATCGGCTCTGATTGTTGATGACCTGATGAGCGGACGATGTCGTCATATCTCCATTCTTCATGGGTTTAATGCTATTAATGTTATTTGGCTACGAAACGCTTCGCAAAGGGATTACACAATTTTGCATTTGCCCGAAAATCTCTTCCTGCGTACAATTGCAGCCCACGTGCCTGGCATGAATTGCTCCAGGCATCGCAAGTATCAAAATCGGTTTTTCGGGGTGTAGCTCAGCCTGGTAGAGTACTGCGTTCGGGACGCAGGAGTCGGAGGTTCGAATCCTCTCACCCCGACCATTCGGTTTGTTCACATTGGCGTTTTCGACTGCTTTTATCTGGAAACGCCGTCATATGCGGAATATCTGCCTCATTCATTCCTGACTGTATGCAAACGGGGCAGGTTTGACCCTCTCTAGAAGTCTGAAAGTGCAGAGAGAGCCAGGGAGAGAAGAAACAGGTCAATCGAGCCAGTTCCCCTTTCCCATAGGTGAGAGAGGGGTCAGGGGAGAGAGTGGATTTGAGGGATTTTTTATCTCCCTCAATCTCCCTCAGCTTGCGTGCCATTGCATAAGCGGTAGAATGCCGTACATGTCATTTAACCGCTTGCCGCCGGTTTCGATACCGCAACGGAGATTCCAGCTTGGGTAGAATCCTGTTCTTCACCCTTATTGTCCTTCTCTTTTTCTGGGTAATAAGGAGCTACCGCCGCGCTCTCAAAAAACGTGAGGAGATGCATAAACAGCCTCGATCTCTCGAAGGCGAGGATATGGTCCGATGTGTTTACTGCGGCGTCCATTTGCCCAGAAGCGAGAGTATTACTTCGGAAGGCAATTTTTTTTGCAGTGACGAGCATCGGCGGCTGCATCTGCAATCCGAATCGTGAACCCGACAGTGCAAATGGGCTGCAGCCGTCAAAATGACGCAGCCGGCAGCGCCCGACAGGATGACTGCCTCATGCAGATCGACGCCACGGGATGTGTGAACGGCATCCGCTTCATCGCTTCGCCCAATTGCGACGAACGCCCCGCCGGGTGTGCAATCAGTCTGCTCGTGATTCACAACATCAGCCTTCCCCCCGATGAGTTTGGCGGGGACGGCGTAGCCGAGTTATTCACCAACAGGCTTGATCCGGAAGCCCACCCCTACTACCGCGCCATTCACGGACTCAGGGTTTCCAGCCACTTTTATATCCGCCGGACGGGGGAGATCGTTCAATTCGTCCCGTGCGAAAAACGCGCCTGGCACGCGGGGGAGTCCTGCTGGCAGGGCAGGGGCCGGTGCAATGACTTTTCCATCGGTATTGAACTCGAGGGCAGCGATTCGCAGCCTTTTACCGATTCTCAATACCGGGCGCTGATCGAGCTCACGCTGGCGCTGCAAAAGGCATATCCCGTCGGGCACATCGCAGGGCATTCCGATATTGCGCCGGATCGCAAGACCGATCCCGGCCCTTGTTTCGACTGGGAGCGGTATCACGCAGCGCTTGCTGCCTCGCGTTAAGCCTTATCCGAGCCTGACGTAGACTCTCGGTTAAGCATCAGAAGGAAGAACTCATCCTGTCATCTGGATGAGGCGCGCGCTTTTTCCCTGGTCGCGGCAGAACTATTTCCCCGTGAATTGACGCCATCCGAAAAAATTCCCTGGCTTCGCAAATAATCCTCGTAGTTGCCCTTGAAGTCGACGACTCCCTCCGGCTTCATTTCAACGATGCGTGTTGCGAGAGACGACACAAATTCGCGGTCGTGGGAAACGAAAATCAGCGTGCCTGCATATTTTTCCAGGGCTGCATTAAGCGATTCGATGGATTCCATGTCGAGATGATTGGTGGGTTCGTCCATCAGCAATACATTGTTTCTTTGCAGCATGAGCTTGCCGAACAGCATGCGTCCTTCCTCTCCGCCGGAAATGACATTCACCGATTTTCTGACTTCATCACCCGAAAACAGCAATCTGCCAAGCACACTCCGTACCGCCTGGTCGTCATCGTGCTCACCGCGCCACTGCGTCATCCATTCGGTAAGCGATATATCGTTGTCGAAGTCCGCGGCATGGTCCTGGGCAAAATAGCCAGGACGCGCTTTCTCCGCCCATTTCACTTCTCCCGCATCAGGCGGCAGATCGCCGGCAAGGCAGCGCAGCAAGGTCGTCTTGCCAATGCCGTTCGGACCGATAATCGCAATTTTTTCGCCTGCTTCCACATTCATGCTGAATTTGTGGAACAGCGGTTTTTGCATTCCGGCAAAACCTTTGGTGATGCTTTGCACTGATACCGCCAAGCGGTGCAGCTTCTCGCGCTCGTCCATGTCCAGGCGGATGTATGGATATTGCCGGCTCGAAGGTTTCACATCTTCCAGCTTTATTTTTTCGATCTGGCGGGCACGGCTGGTCGCCTGCCGTGCTTTGGAGGCGTTGGCGGAAAAGCGGCTCACGAACGACTGTAATTCGGCAATCTGGGCTTTTTTCTTCGCGTTGTCGGCCAGCATGCGCTCCCGCACCTGGGTGGAGGCGAGCATGTAGTCATCGTAATTTCCCGGATAGATGCGTATTTCGCCATAATCCAGGTCAGCCATGTGAGTACATACGCTGTTCAGGAAATGCCGGTCATGCGAAATGATGACAATCGTGCTTCTGCTGGTATTGATGACATCTTCCAGCCAGCGGATGGTATTGATATCGAGATTATTGGTGGGTTCGTCCAGGAGCAGGATATCCGGATCGGCAAACAGCGCCTGGGCAAGCAGTATGCGCAGTTTGAAGCCGGGCGCCACAGCGCTCATCAGTCCCTGATGTTGCGGCAGCGGTATGCCCACGCCGAGCAGCAGTTCTCCCGCGCGCGCCTCGGCGGAATAGCCATCCAGTTCAGCGAATCGCGCCTCCAGTTCCGCGGCGCGCATGTAGTCATCTTCCGTCGCATCGGGATTGGCATAAATTGCGTCGCGTTCTTCCTTTACGCGCCACAGTTCTTCATGCCCCATCATCACCGTATCGATTACGAGACAGTTTTCGAAAGCGAACTGGTCCTGGCGCAATTTTCCCACGCGCTCACCCGCATCTACACTGACATTACCGGAAGTAGGCTCCAGATCGCCCCCCAGGATTTTCATGAAGGTCGATTTCCCGCACCCGTTGGCGCCGATCAATCCGTAACGATTGCCCTCGCCGAACTTGACCGAGACATTCTCGAACAGGGGTTTTGCCCCAAACTGCATGGTGATGTTGGCTGTTGTAATCAACGTATTTTCCTCACTCTGTCCCCGAGAAGGGGCTAGAAAAAACCTTCCATTATACGTTTCCTGCACCGGAAACGGAACAGGATCCTCCATGGAGGGGCAAGCAGGAATCCGGTAAAACAGGGCTTGCAGACATTCCGGCTTACCGAGAGATTCCTCGGTTTTCACCTGATCCTGTATCATTACCGTTTCGGCTTAAACCGGTGTTTTATGAAGATTACATTTCTGGATTTCGAGCAGCCGATTGCTGAGCTTGAAGCAAAAATAGAAGAATTGCGCTTTGCCCAGGATGACTCGGCGGTCGATATTTCAGCCGAAATCCTGCGCCTGCAAAAGAAAAGCCAGTCCCTCACCGACAGCATATACGGGAAGCTCGCGCCCTGGCAGATTTCACAAGTGGCGCGCCATCCGCAGCGCCCCTATACGCTCGATTACATTCAGAATCTTTTCACGGATTTCGAAGAACTCCACGGCGATCGCGGCTTTGCCGATGACCATGCCATAATAGGCGGGTTGGCGCGTTTTAACGGCCAGCCGGTCATGGTGATCGGACACCAGAAAGGGCGGGACACCAAGGAAAAAATCTATCGTAATTTTGGCATGCCCATGCCCGAGGGATACCGCAAGGCGTTGCGCCTGATGCGCCTGGCGGAAAAATTCTGCATTCCGCTGTTCACGTTCATCGATACGCCAGGCGCATATCCCGGCATTGGGGCGGAAGAACGCGGCCAGTCAGAGGCGATTGGACGCAACCTGTATGTAATGGCGGAGCTGAAAGTGCCCGTGATCTGTACTGTTATCGGGGAGGGCGGGTCGGGCGGGGCACTGGCGGTGGCGGTGGGCGACGCAATCCAGATGCTGCAATATGCAACCTACTCCGTCATTTCTCCCGAAGGCTGCGCCTCCATCCTCTGGAAAAGCGCCGACAAGGCGCCCGAAGCTGCCGAGATCATGGGAATTACGGCGCAGCGCCTCAAAAGCCTGGGCCTGATAGACATGATCATCAGCGAGCCCTCCGGAGGCGCGCATCGTGATCATCCCGCGACCATGCAAGCCGTAAGGAAAGCCCTACAGGACTCGCTCAAGCTCCTGCAGGACTATTCCATCGAAACGTTGCTGGAGAAACGCTTTGAGCGGCTGATGGGATATGGCAAGTTCAAGGAAGTCAAAGTCAGATAATATTTCGCGCAGGGCGCAGCACGTATTGCATAAGGAGGTCCAAACCGGCGGTCATCTGACCGTTGCATTGAGCGGGGGAGTGGATTCCGCAGTGCTGCTGCACCTGCTGGTCCCGCTTGCCTCGCAAATGCAGTTCCCGCTCTCCGCCGTTCATGTCAACCACGGCATCAGCCCCAATGCGGACAAATGGAGTGAATTCTGCCGAAACCTGTGCCAGTCCCGAAACATTCCCCTTGAAATTGCCAGGGTAAAAGTCACGCGCGCGCCAGGAACCAGCCTGGAGGCCGCGGCGCGTGAAGAACGCTATCGCATCTTTCGAAATCTCCAGACCGATTACGTAGTGCTGGCCCAGCATCTGGACGACCAGGCAGAAACGCTGCTGCTGCAATTGCTGCGCGGCGCAGGAGTAAAGGGTCTGGGTGCGATGCCGGTTGTGAGAACCCTGCGCAAAGAAATGGACGAGCAAGTCTCGATAGACTCCATCCCCGCACTTGAGCAGAGGCCGAAGCTGCTTCGGCCTCTGCTCGATGTTTCGCGGCGGGAGATCGAGGACTATGCGAGAGAGCATGCCTTGCAATGGATTACCGATGAAAGCAACGACGAGGTATCTTTCGATCGGAATTTTCTGCGCCACGCGCTTTTTCCACTCCTGGAAAAACGCTTTCCCGCTTATCGTACGACTTTCCTGCGCGCCAGCCGCCATATGGCAGAGGCGTCCGCCTTACTGGATGAATTGGCCGAAGTCGATAGCGCGCAATGTGCGGTGCCTGGAAAACTCCATGTCGAAGACCTGCGGAAACTGGGTTTTCCGCGTGCCCGGAACCTGCTGCGCTACACGCTGGCGCAGCATGCCGTCATACTGCCCAGTACCGTAAAGCTTGAAGAAATCCTGCGGCAATTGCTCTCCGTACGCCCCGATACCAAACTGCATATCGTTTTCGGGAGTACAGAAATCCGGTGCTTCAGAGGCCGGATACATATACGAAAAGCCCAAACGATAGTTCAGGCAATTCCCGAGGCTCGCTGGCACCTGGTCTGGCGAGGAGAAGAGCAGCTTCCCCTTCCCGAGCTTGGCGGAACCCTCCGGTTTGCGCACTGTACAGGCGCAGGGATCAGCCTGCAAAAAATCAACGAGCAGCCCCTGATGATCCGCCTGCGCCAGGGCGGGGAGCGCCTGCGTCCAGACTGCAACCGTCCGTGCCGCAGCCTTAAAAACCTGCTGCGGGAGGCATCGCTTCCACCCTGGCAACGGCAAAGGCTGCCGCTGATATTCAGCGGAGAGCAACTGGTTTGTGTACCGGGAATCGGAGTGGAGTGTGACTTTCAGGCAGCGGACGACGGGCAGGGTCTGGTGGTGGAGTGGCAGGCAAATCCAGGCCTGCCATGGGGAGGATGCGAGATTCCTTATTCAGCCTGATAAAAGAAGAAAGAGCTTTCACAAACTGGTCATTCCAGGCTTGATCCGGAATCCATTTCGTTGGCTCCTGTCGTGTATGAAGCCCCTCCGGGTTGCGTACGTCAAGTTGTGCAGATATGCTCGGGCATGAGGTAGAGGGTCAAGGTCTGGCCGATATTCCGCTGCCTGCGGCAGGGGAGCCAGCGGCGCGCTATCCGTTTCCTGTTCATCGAATCCGTGACCTTCTTCTCTTCTGAACGCTTTGCTCATATCCTCCATAGTCTTCGGGAAAATGGTTCAGGATTAGACATCTGGTTACGAATGATTCCAGATGCCCGGCATTAAATGATGTCTTCAATGGAAACTGTCGATGAATTATTTCCAATCATTACCGCGAGTGCGGCTCGAGGGCGGATGACATGAAAAGCAGCGAATCGGGACACCCTTTACCTTTTTGGCATTACCTTTCCACAGCGCCCCATCGTCCCATGTTCCTCGCGGGAACGCTGCAAGGCGTCCTGACGCTTGCCTGGTGGGTATTCGATCTCGCTACCCGGAGCGGGGGAACAGGGGGATTGACCTGGCTTGTTCCTCCGGCATGGGCTCATGCCTTCCTGATGGTCTACGGCTTTTTTCCGTTTTTTATTTTCGGGTTTCTGTTCACTACCTTTCCAAACTGGATGAACGGTGAAAAGATCAAGCCGCGGTATTTCATCAGTTCATGCCTGTTGATGGCGACGGGCAATGCCCTTTTCTACGCGGGACTCGTAACCGGCAAGACAATCCTGGCAACCGGTGTGATCCTGTTGCTCGCGGGCTTCAGCGTGGGAATCTTCGCGCTTCTGCGAGTGCTGCTTCAAGCGGAGAAGCAGGATAAGCGGCACCCCATCGCATCAGCTGGCGGATTGCTGGGCGGTTGGCTGGGCATATTCTCCTACCTTCTCTGGCTGTTGTCGGACGATTCCATGCATCGCGAATTTTCCCGCGCAGCGGGCATCTGGTTCTTCATTTTGCCGATTATATTGGCCGTCAGCCATCGCATGATTCCATTTTTTTCCAGCCGTGTGCTGGAGAATTATGCCGTCGTGCGCCCTTACTGGATACTCTGGTTGATGATCGCCTGCTCGGCCGGGCACGGCATCCTGCAATTGCCGGGGACTGGATCCAGCTATACCTGGCTGCTGGATTTCCCGCTTGCGATGTCTGCCGCCTATCTATCCTTCACCTGGGGATTGCTGCGCAGCTTTCGCATCCACCTCCTGGCAGTGCTGCATATCGCCTTTGCCTGGCTGCCCATCGGCATGCTGCTGCATGGCTCGCAAAGCCTCGTGCTGTTCATGAGTGGCGGAATGTCCTGGATAATGGGTCTGGCTCCGTTGCACGCTCTCGGCATCGGCTATTTCGCCGGGATGGTGCTTGGCATGGCTTCGCGCGTCACGCTCGGGCATTCCGGGCGTCCGCTGGCGATGGATGAAGTCACCTGGAAAATCTTCCTCGCCTTTCAGCTTGCAACGCTTTTCCGCGTGCTGCCCGATGTTCTTGCCGCAATCTTTCCGCAGGTTGCCCCGCTGGCTCCCGGCTTGTACCTCCTCGCAGGATTGGCCTGGCTGATCTGCTTCACGCTCTGGGCCTTTCGTTTTGCGCCCATTTACTGGCGCCCCCGCATCGACGGCAAACCGGGCTGAAGAAAGGCAGCGGGATCCTGTCCGGCACCTTACCCGGGAACCTCATATAACCTCTTGTTCTTATACAAATTGAATTACCATCAATTATGCTGATCGCGACGTGAACCGGGCTCATTGCCGCTTCCCCTGGCGCGGACTACCTGTCGAATATACTGATTTCCCTGCCAGAATGCCCCTCACCACAATTCAAATACCAGCACCTCCGCTTTTTGACCCTGGTCGAGAACCAGACGGTCCTCATTGGTAAGCATGGCCCCATCTCCCGGTTCAAGCGCATGGCCATTCAGTGATACACGGCCGCGCGCGACGTGGATATAAACGTCATTGCCTGAGCCGATACTCTGTTCAATTCGCTCGTCCCCATCCACCAGCGCAGCGAACATCCTCGCATCGGTCTGTATTTTTACAGAGCCATCGACGCCATCCGGCGAGGCAACCAGGCGCAGCTTTCCACGCTTTTCCGCTTCATCGAAGTATTTCTCTTCATAGCCGGGCGGAATACCCGTCTTGTTGGGCAGAAACCAGATTTGCAGGAAATGGACTCTTTCACTTTGTGACCCATTGAATTCGCTATGCCGCACGCCAGTGCCCGCACTCATGCGCTGTACGCTGCCGGGGCGGATCACTGAACCGCCCCCGGTGCTGTCCTTGTGTGCCAGCGCGCCTTCCAGCACGTAGCTGACAATCTCCATGTCGCGGTGCCCGTGCGTGCCAAAACCCCGCCCCGGCTGGACAGTGTCGTCATTGATCACTCGCAACGAACGAAATTGCGTATGCTCAGGATCGTAATAATCCGCGAAAGAAAAGCTGTGCCAGGAATTCAGCCAGCCGTGGTCGGCATGACCCCGCTCATGGGCGCGACGCAGTTCGATCATATAAATGCTCCTTTCAGCGAGATGGAAAAAGGGGGACTATCCGGTACGGCAATTTATGCGGCAGTTTCCTCTTTATGCCTGAGCCATGTCTTCCGTCGCCGCGGTACTGTCGGTTGACGCTGTCGGCGCACCGCCGATGAAATGCGAAACGCGCGGTGCTTCGGCGCCTTTATGAAAGCGGTTGACGTTTTCCTGCACTCGCTGGTCCTCACGGGTAACGCGTGCATGCTGGCGTAAATGATCCAGCCAGGAGGCGTGCTGGAAGAATTCGATATAACGCCCCGGCTTCTCGAGATCCTCAAAGACTCCCCAGGCAAACGCCCCATCGCGCCGGCGCGATGCTCCCAGGGAGCGGATTGCTTCCAGGAAGGCTCGCCGCTGATCCAGCGCAATCTCATATTCGACAGTGACCAGCACCGGTCCCCGGCGCAAGTCGGGTTCTTCCATTGCCGGAGGATGTGGCTGCCAATGGTATGAAGGGGCAAGATCCGGGGCCTCCCGGGAGCCCAGGCTGAAATTGCGAACAGCCAGCGCTGCCACCATCGTCCCGGCCGAGGATAGCAGGAGTGCGGTGGGAACGGTAGTGCTGGCGGCAACCCAGCCCCAAAAGAGGCTTCCCAATGCCAGGCCTGCGGAGAAGACCATGATATAGAGAGACAGTGCGCGCCCCCGGACCCAGGCAGGAACAGCGGTCTGTGCGGTAACCTGCAGCGACCAGAGCACGCCAACCCATGCTGCGCCCGAAAGCGTCATGATGGCGTAAAGCATCTCTTCGCTCTGCAGCGTTGCCAGCGCCATGATCGTTGCCGCATAAATCAGGCTTGCCCCCAGCACCAGGCGATCGCGGGAGACAAGCTCATGCAGCCGGGGCAGAACAAGGATACCGCAAATCGCCCCGATACCGACGAAGGAGAGCAAGAGCCCATAAGTCCCGGGGCCCCCGCCCAACTCGACTCGCGCAATCAGCGGAAGCAATGCCCATCCCGAGGCTGCGAAGAGAATAAAAGCCGTGGTGCGAATCAGCACCGCACGGAAAGGCGATGCTATATGTGCATAGCGCACCCCGGCGCGCAACGCCTGAAAGAAGCGTTCGGGCGGCAATGATCGTTCGTCCGGTTCGCGCTTCCACTGCCACAGCACGACGATCATGCCTATGAATGAGAGTGCGTTCAGGCCATAGGCGGCCCATGCGCCGACCTGGGCCAGCAGCACGCCGGCAATGGCGGGCCCGAGGGAACGCGACAGATTCATCGACAACGAGCTCAATGCAACCGCTTCCGGCAGCATATTCCGGGGAACGAGTTCGGGAGCAGTGACGTTCAGCGCAGGGGTCGCCAGTGATGCGCCAATGCCGAGAGCGAAGGTCAGAATCAACAGGTTCCAGATATCGATCTGATCGGTGGCAGCAAGCACGGTGAGCATTGTCGCCGCCGCCGCCATCCATATTTGCGTGAAGAGAAGATAACGCCGCCGGTCCACGATATCGGTCAGCGCACCGGCAGCCAGCGCGAACAGTACCATGGGTAACGAAGTGGCCGCCTGCACCAGAGACACCATCACCGGTGAAGGGGAGAGATCGGTCATTACCCAGGCCGAGGAAACTCCGTTTATCCAGGTGCCGACGTTGGACGCGAGTGCGGCGAACCAGAAAGCGCGAAACAGCGGTACCTTGAGCGGACCGTATATGCCCGCATGCGAACTGCCCGAGACGGCCTCACCTGCGTTTTTGTTCATCATGAAATCCGGTTTTCAGGGGCGCTTTTTAGAGGAAGCTCGCATCAGCTGCTGGATTTGCATCGGCTTCCCGCAACCAGAGGATTAGCGCGGGCGGCAGGGCCGCGCACTCTTCCGATCTGCCCTGATTCCTCCCGAAGGAAGAACCTTCATCGTATAGTTTTTTTATTATCTGCGCAGTTATATATAGGTGATTTGGTTTGCAAATCAAGCTGTATTCCAGCACATTTTTTGAGATCACGCACCCGAGGAAGAATGGAACAACGTGATATAGACATATCTTTTCCAGAAAATGGAAAGCAGGCAGCAGCTGGATAATTGCTGAGCAGATAAGCCGCCTGAGGATGACGGCGCTTGAAGATGATGGCAACGGTGCGCGAAAAAATGTTACCCGGATTATTTCATGCGGCCCGCAGACAGGGCATCTGCATCTATGTACTTCAATCCGAATAATAAGTTTGTTTAATTGATAAATCGATGGAGATTGAGATGCAGCAAAAGATTTTATCCGGCTTTTTTCTCCTGCTTCTTGCGTTTGCCTCAGAACTCCTTGCGCAACAAGCCTATGAGGATGAGCCTGACATGACGCCGGTGGCCGCGCCATCCAGGGTCAGAATTGAGATCAACAAGAAATATCTCGAGGTTTGCGAAGCAGAGCTGGGGCCGTTTCCGCAGGAAACCATCCACTGTCCGGATGCAGTACTGATTCCGACCGAGCGCACGCTTGCCGGCGGCAAAGTGATCGAGCTGGGTGACGATCTGCCGGAGAGCATTCCCCGGTTCCGCAATCTCGAAACCGGGCAGCTCAAGTTGAATGCCGATACCCCGTTATTCGATGACATCACCTCCTGCGACAAGCCCAGCGGGATTTTTCGGGACATGCGTAATGCGGGCTGTGTCCCAGGCAATCGCATCAAACACCTGACAAATCAGATCAAGGGCGGGCAAACCGTCGACTGGGTCTACATATGCCGGAAAAATAGCAATTTTTCGAAGCAGGGCGATCATTACAATGAACTGGGCCTGATCGGTTACAACCGGCATACGGGTAAAACCTGTTATTTTGCCGGACAGCCGACGCAAACCCTCAAGGTCAATGGGAAATGGAAGGTCATCGAGAAGAACGATGAAGGTGAGACGGTCGAAACTATCAGAACGGAAGCGTATGTCGCTCTGATTCCGGGGGAAAAGATTCCTGCGCCAGGCTTCAGTAAATTCGATGAAAAAATGGTGGTCCACTGGTCGGTGCCGACCTTTGGCGGCTGCACTCGTTGTCATTCCAACGGTCCGTTCATTCGCTATCCATTCAATGAGCCGGTCTGCCTGGTTGCCGGCAGCTCTGCCAACTGTCTCAGAAGTTTTTCCAGCAACGAGGCTTGCGGCAAATATCTCGAACAAATCTATGCGCGTGGCGACCGTATCAAATATCAGTGCAGGGTTCTGAAACCACACCGCCAGCCGGGAATGCTGTACTCGGTGGTTTCTCCTTTTGATGGAGACGGTACGCTCAACAAATTTTTACTGGCGATGAGCGAAGCCGACAAAAAAGATAAATATTATGAAGATCTGATGCAGTATCCCTGGGAAAAGCCCAGGCGTCTGGTCAGTCCCGAGGCGAAAGCGTGCGCGCAATGCCATGCACTCGGAAATGGTGTCTACGCCACTTTTGTCAATTCCCTGTTTTCCGTCCATAGCCTGAAGGATGAAAAATTTCATCCCATGGTTGGCGAAAACTGGCGCGCCCGTTTATTTTTGTCGAATGTTTCCGAGACTCAGCGCAGCGATAGCGCGCACGATAAAAAGATAAAGAGCGAAGGCATCCTGCCGATCAGGGTCAGCGCCAAATCGATCAAGGAAGAGAACGAATTGCGGGAAAAACTATCGCTCGGACACTATCAGACGGCCTTGCAAAAGATCAATGAGTGCGACCGGCAGCCGGGAAATTGCCAATGGGACGATCACTGGACGATGGAGCGGGTCAGAAGGGAACCGTTCAAATATCTGCAGGAACATTGCAGCTATTGCCACACACCGGAAATGGCCAAGCCGGTTTTAATGACCGAAGCTGATTTCAAGCACCCCGATCTGGTCGACAAAATCATAGGCCGCCTGCACGAACCGACCAATCCGATGCCCCCCAGCGGGCAACTGCCGGGTTCGGTGTTAAATGTCTTGTCCGACTATCTGCGCACAGCAAATAATTAAAGGATGCAATCATGAGCGAGGAATTGAAAAAAAGCATAGCGGCCAGCATCGAAAACACCCGTTTCGATATTTTGCAGATGATCGAACTGGGACGTCAGCTTATCGACTATCCCGATGAGATGCATCACGGGCCGGTAGTATCCATGGGGGTGCCGAAGGATACGCTGCCCAGATGGAACGATATCCAGATTCTGACAGCGCAGCTTCATAAAAAACCGTTAATGGATGATGTGCCGGTGGATACCCGGCTGGTGATCGGTCCGCGCGCCCAAAAACCCCTGGTTCTGGATATCCCGCTGCTGGTCGCAGATATGAGTTATGGCGCGCTGTCGAAAAGAGCCAAGCAGGCATTGTCAAAGGGCGCCGATCTGGCCGGCACCGCGATCTGTTCAGGTGAGGGCGGTATTCTGAGAGATGAACTCGACTTGAATCAGAGCTATATGTTCGAATTGGGCAGCGCGCGCAACGGCCTGAAGAAAAACAGCGACTTGAGTCAGTTCGCGAAGGATTTTAAAGGCAAAGTCAGGGCGTTTCACTTCAAGGGCGGGCAGGCGGCCAAGACCGGCACAGGCGGGCATTTGCCGGGAGGCAAGGTCACGGAGGAGATTGCCAGGGCACGCCAGATTGAAGTCGGCAAGGATGCGATCTCCCCATCCACTTTTGCCGATTTCCACACACCCCGCGATTTTGCTGATTTTGCCGATCAGATCCGCGACCGGATGGACGGCATTCCGATTGGTTTCAAGATAAGCGCAAACCATATCGAGGCTGACATACGCTTTGCGCTCGATGCCGGGGCCGACTACATCATTCTCGACGGACGAGGTGGCAGTACCGGCGCTGCACCGGCGATTTTCCGGGATCATATTTCAGTGCCAACGATCGCCGCGTTAGCGCGGGCGAGAAAATTTCTCGACGCCGCCGGCCATGAGAAAGGCGCAAAGAATAGCGTGACCCTGATCATCACCGGCGGTTTGCGCACCCCCTCCGATTTCATCAAGGCGTTAGCCTTGGGGGCCGACGGAATCGCGCTGGCCAACAGCGCGCTGCAGGCAATTGGCTGTACCGGTGCGCGCATCTGCTACTCCGGCGATTGCCCTGCCGGCATAGCAACCCATGCCCAGCACCTGGTCAACAAGATCGACATCGACGCCAGGGCGCGTGATCTGGCGCTGTTTTTCACCGGCACCGTGCACTTGATGAAGATCATGACAAGGGCCTGCGGCTATCATTCCCTGCGGGAATTTAGCCGGAATGATATTTGCACCTGGAAAGCCGAAATGTCCAGACTGGCCGGAATTCCCTATGCCGGCGTCGATCCCTCAATCCCTGGCCGCCGGAACTGATGCAATCCTTGCGCTGGACGGAACCTGCCGTCTGCTCGATATATCTATGACGTGGTTCGTGGAAATGAAATATATTACTTCGATGATCGAGCTTTCAGGGCAATAACGAATTCCGGTTTCTCACATATGGCTAAATCCAAATCCACTTATGCCTGCACCGAATGCGGCGGCCAGACCTTGAAATGGCAGGGCCAGTGCCCGCATTGCCAGGCATGGAACACGCTGGTCGAGGCAATGAGCGAAAAGGCGACCGCCCGTTTCGCCCCCGTCTCGGAAAGCAGGGAAGTTCAGAGCTTGAGCGAGGTGGAGGCGGAAGAAGAGCAGCGTTATTCCACAGGCTTACTCGAGTTTGATCGCGTGCTCGGCGGGGGCCTCGTGCACGGTGGCGTGGTATTGCTGGGGGGCGATCCGGGAATCGGCAAATCCACGCTGCTGCTCCAGGCGTTATGCAATATGTCTTTGCTGCCGCTTGCGCGAAACGTGTTGTATGTGAGCGGTGAAGAGTCGGCCAGACAAGTGGCGATGCGCGCCAAACGGATGGGGGTCGATGCAAAGGCATTGCATTTGCTGGCTGAAATCCGCCTGGAGCGGATCCAGGAAGTGCTGGCCGAACGCAAGCCTGACGTGGCCGTTATCGATTCCATTCAGACAATTTATTCCGACGCGCTGCAATCCGCACCCGGTTCCGTCGCCCAGGTACGCGAGTGCGCTGCGCAGTTGACGCGGCTCGCCAAGGCCAGCGGTACCAGCATGATTCTGGTGGGGCATGTGACGAAGGAGGGCGCATTGGCCGGTCCGCGCGTACTGGAGCACATGGTGGATACGGTGCTCTATTTCGAAGGCGATACGCATTCGAGTTTTCGCCTGATCCGCGCTTTCAAGAACCGCTTCGGCGCAGTGAATGAACTGGGTGTTTTTGCGATGACCGAGAAAGGCTTGCGGGAGGTGAGCAATCCCTCGGCCCTGTTTCTTTCTCATCACGGCGGCCAGGTCCCGGGCTCCTGCATCATGGTGACACAGGAAGGTACCCGGCCGCTTCTCGTTGAAATCCAGGCCCTGGTGGATGAGGCGCACTCGCCTAACGCTCGACGGCTGAGCGTCGGGCTGGAGCAGAACCGGCTGGCCATGCTGCTCGCGGTTTTGCACCGCCATGCAGGGATTGCCTGTTTCGATCAGGATGTGTTCGTGAATGCGGTGGGCGGCGTGAAAATTACCGAACCGGGCGCCGATCTGGCGGTACTGCTGGCAATCGTTTCCTCCCTCAAGAACCGGCCCTTGCCGGAAAAAACGGTGGTGTTCGGGGAAGTGGGGCTGGCGGGGGAAGTGCGCCCGGTCCAGCGCGGCCTGGAAAGACTGAGGGAAGCCGCCAAGCTGGGTTTTGTGCAGGCCATTGTTCCCAAGGCCAACAAGCCAAAAGCGACACCTTCCGGCATCGAAGTCATTGCAGTGGAGCGAGTGGAGGAGGCGGTTGCAAGAATGCGATGAAGCACTTCACGGGAAGACTCGTTTTCAGAACGTCCGTTATCTTATCTACGGGCAGGCTTGGTGATGACTTCCGGTTTCCGTCACAAGACTCTGAGAAGGTTTCACATTTCGAGGTTCACTTCAATCTTTGACATGCAGCTGGGAATCCTTCATTTTTTTCAAATCCTCGATTATTTCAGCAGAATTGCGCGAAGGGCTGGCGGATAAATAAATTTTAGCGATCCTGCCTTCCGGATCAATGAGGTAGGTATTGCGTTTGGCCAGGCCGATGAGGCTCCATATGGAATCGTAGCGCTTGGCTGTCTCGCCTTTGCTGTCTGCCAGAAGCGGGAAGGGAAGATCATACTTTCTGGCAAAGTCGGCATGGCTTGCGCTATCGTCCACGCTTATGCCGATGACTTCCGCGTCCAGATCCCTCAACTGGTGAATGTCATCACGGAATTTGCATGCCTGCTTGGTGCACCCGGGTGTATCGTCCTTGACATAGAAATACAATGCCAGCCATTTGCCGTGGTAATCCGAGAGCTTGTGGTTTTTGCCATTTTGATCGGGAAGATTGAAATCCGGTGCTGCCTGGCCCACCTTGAGAGGCTCGGCAAGTACGCCCCGGCTTCCAAAAGTCATAATAAGTGTTGCTAACGTTGCAAGCACTCCCAGTACTTTCATGATTTCTCCTTGATATTCAAATCGATCTGGCAATTCGGCATCGCACGATGTTTCTGCGCGCGGGTTGAAACACTTGTGCCCATGCCAGGTCTTCTCTTTTCATGCTGCATGCAGCATATTATGGTTCACTTCCTTGTTTGCATGCAAAGCCCTTCAGTCGAGTTTGGACGAGTAATTGAGCAATAAATTCAAATTATGGATACTGGCCATACTTTCAGTCGGCATGTTGCTGCTTGCCGCAATTGTTCCGCCCATTCCGCAGCCGCCGTCATATCATCATTTCGCCGATAGCCGTGGGTGTTTCGGCATTCCAAACTGTTTTAACGTGATCTCCAATCTTCCCTTTCTCTTCGTGGGCGTCGCAGGGCTGGTATTTCTGCTGAGCTCCCGAGGTTCGCTCGCGGCAAAGGCTTTTACCCTGCCGTCCGAACGCTGGCCTTTCGTGATTTTGTTCCTGAGCGTGGCGCTGGTATGCTTCGGTTCAGCTTACTACCATCTGGTTCCTGACAACGATCGCCTGGTGTGGGACCGGCTACCCATTGCAATCGGCATCATGGCGCTGCTGGCAGCAACACTCAACGACCGCATCGGTCCAGAAGCAGGGACACGCCTTCTGCCTGTCCTGATCGCGATCGGGGCGGGTACCGTACTGAACTGGTACTGGAGTGAGCAGCGCGGGGCGGGCAATCTGAACTTTTACGTAGTCGTGCAGTTCTATTCGTTGCTGGTCATCGTTCTCCTTGGTGTTTTTTTCCGCTCGCGTTACACCCGCGGAGGAGACATCTACGCTGCGCTGGGGCTTTATGGCCTTGGCAAGGTTGCGGAATTCGCGGACCGGCCGATTTATGCCCTCGGACATGCAATCAGTGGACACAGCGTAAAGCATCTGCTAGCTGCTTGTGCTATCTACTGGGTTTTACGCATGCTGAGGAAGCGTGAACCTTTGCAGGGAACAATGGAGGAAGCGGCGTCTCGTTCTTCCGGCCTTCCCTGACGATGTGACAATCCAGTAAAGTCTGGTTAAAGGAAAGAAGGAGAATGAAGTGCATCTTATAGAAGCTTACGAACGGATGGGTGGGGAAACGGTCATCCGTCGTCTGGTGGACCGTTTTTATGACCTGATGGATGAGGATCCCGATTATTACGGCATCCGCAAGCTTCATCCGCAGAATTTGACCAGTTCCCGGGAGAAATTGTTCATGTTCCTCTCAGGTTGGACCGGAGGGCCGGCACTTTATACCGACAAGTATGGCGATCCCCGCCTGCGCAGCCGCCATATGCCTTTTCCTATCGGCGCCGCGGAGCGCGACCAGTGGCTGGGCTGCATGTATCGAGCGATGGTGGATATCGAACTGGAGGAGGCCTTGCGCAAGAAGCTCGCCATGGCGTTCGATCAGACTGCGGACTTCATGCGCAACCAGCCGGAGTAAAATTGACCCGGTGTGCGGCAACCCTCAGCCTTCAGGCCGGGGAAGGATAGCGCGGACGCCGTAGGCGCCCTTTCGACGCAGGGAAGGATTGCGCGAATAGCGGGGCAGGGAAATTCGGCTGCTTTCCCTCCCGCTGGTCCTTCAGAACATGGTTGAAATGTCTACTTCCTGAAATAAGCGCTGGAACCGGTCGTGTTTCCAAATGAATCACGCCTGCCATTCCCTCCGCTAGCGGCTCTGGCGGTTCGGGCATTGCTCGCTGTATCACCCCACGTATCTCGATTACCCGCAGGCGAACGGCCCTGCCCGGCCTTCCAGTCTGCATCGGACCTGTAAGCGTTGCTCCGGTGCGGGACATCGCTGGACCAGGTACGGTTGCGCTTGTGAGTAACACTCGGTAAATTCCTGGATACTCCAGTACCCGCGCCCGTGCGCGGCTTGAATCTCGGTTCGAGACCCGGTACCACGTGAGAGGTTATCCGCTGGCCGGTAAAGCGTTCGATTTTTTTCAGATGGATTCCATCCTTGCTGGAAGCGAATGAAACTGCGATTCCTGACGCGCCCGCGCGCCCTGTCCGCCCGATGCGGTGCACGTAATCTTCGGCGAATTTCGGCAGATCGAAATTGATGACGTGGGTAATACCTGCCACATCGATTCCCCGCGCGGCTACATCGGTCGCCACCAGCACTCTTATGCCGCCCTGGCGCAGCTTTATGAGAGTACGGTTGCGGTCGCGCTGGCTCATGTCCCCGTGCAGGGCGGCTGCTGCATGACCCTGGGCGGAAAGACCGTCGGCAAGCATATCCGCATCCCGTTTGGTGGCGGTAAAAACGATGGCTTGTTTGAGCGCTATATCCCGGAGCAGGTGATCCAGCAACTGGTTTTTGTGGGAAATGTCGTCCACGTAATGCAGCCGTTGTTCGATATTGTTCAACCGGGCCTTGGAAGTGGCTACCTGGATGCGCTTCGGCGAATTCAGCAGACGCGCAGCCACATTATCCATTGCACTGTCCAGGGTGGCTGAAAACAGCAGGGTCTGGCGGGTTGCCGGGGTGGCCGATACGATTTGCTCGACATCCTCTATGAAGCCCATGTCGAGCATGCGGTCGGCCTCGTCCAGCACCAGCATTTCCAGGCGCGAAAAATCGATCCGCCCCCGCTGGATGTGGTCGACCAGCCGCCCTGGAGTGGCCACGAGAATATCGACCATCTGCGAGAGCAGCTTGTTTTGCAGCGGGTAAGGCATACCACCCAGTATGCTCACCACTTTCGCCCGCGGGAGGTATTTCCCATATTTGGCAGTGGCTTCGGATACCTGGAGCGCAAGTTCCCGCGTTGGCGTCAATACCAGCACCCGGGGGCCGCGGCTGCGCACCTGCGAGGGAGAAGCCAGCCGGTGCAGAGCGGGCAACATGAAAGCAGCGGTTTTGCCGGTGCCGGTCTGGGCTGATGCCATGACATCATGCCCTGTCAGCAATTCGGGTATGGCTTGTTCCTGAATGGGAGTAGGGGAGGTATAGCCCGCATCATTGATGGCTTTAAGAATGAGCGGATGGAGATTCAAACTTTCAAAAGACACGTTGTTTTTTCCTGTTGAATGAAAAAGTGTGCATCCTCATGAAAACCCGGTTTCCGTGCCTCAGCCTCTGCTTGAGAGGATCTGCGCCAGAGAATTACGGCAAAACTGTCGAGTTCTGCGCAGGGATGTTTCCGTCCTATTTTGTGGCTGAGTCAGATGACCTGATATTGATTCTTGGATGCGCTCTCAAGCGCGCAAGCAGGACGTACCCTCGAAAACGGACGGGCTTGTTGGTCGGCCAGCGCACATACATAAGAAACCGTTTGAACAACCCGTAAAGGGTTGATCCAGGGTTCCAAACATCGCCGCTAACCACGGTGCCGCCAATTTCCGCTGGAAACTTGAAAATCGAAAAAGCTCTGAAACGGTCAGGAACGATGGACCGAGAAAAGCCGTGATGCTATTAGGGCTTTTCGTCGAAGCGCGGAGTATACAGGAAACTGGAGCCTGTATAGAAATTTTTTATGGGGATAAATGCATGCGCGGCTTGGTTGAGAGTGTGAGATGCCATGCTGGAACAGACCCACACAGACCCGGCGAAGCCCGTTCCAGCGCAGCAGCAGCCACGTAAGGTCAGCATTCGAACCTACATTTTCTCCAGGACTTTGCCGCCTTCCGGGGGAGTAGTCTCGGTGCGAGGAAGCACGGGCCTGGCAGTGATCTGCCGTTTCAGGTTCTCTATCTCGGGTTCATTCAACGTTTCGGCCTGAAGCAGTTCCTCCGCCGTACGGTCGAGCAGCGCGCGGTTGTTTTCCAGTATCCCTATCGCCCGCTCCAGAGCGCCGTCGACAAGCGCACGCACAGTATTGTCAACCGTGTTTGCCGTATCTTCGCTATAGTCCCGGCTTTGCGGCATCGGGATGCCAGGTTGCAGAAACTGCGAACGTTCGCGGTCATACGCAACATTCCCGATTGCCTCGGTCATTCCATAGCGCAGCACCATGGCACGGGCGAGGTCGGTCGCGCGCATGATGTCATCCGAGGCGCCCGTCGATATTTCATCGAATACCACGCGCTCGGCCGCCCGTCCGCCCATCATTACCGCCATTTTATTTTCCAGCTCTGTCCGGGTCATCAGAAACCGGTCTTCGGTCGGCCGTTGCACCGTGTAGCCGAGGGCGCCTATTCCACGTGGAATAATGGAAACCTTGTGTACCGTATCGGTCCCCGGCAAGGCGAGCGCCACCATCGCGTGTCCCAGTTCATGAAACGCGACCACGCGGCGCTCTTCCGGATTGAGCAGGCGGTTGCGCTTCTCCAGGCCGGCCACCACTCGCAAAATGGCGTTATTGAAATCCCCCATTGTCACGGCGGCGCCATTCCTGCGGGTGGCAAGCAGGGCGGCTTCATTGACAAGATTGGCGAGATCGGCGCCCGTAAACCCCGGCGTCAAAGCTGCGATCTGCTCTTTTTTTACGTCAGGATCGAGCTTCACCTTTTTCAGATGTACGGCAAGGATCTGCTCTCGCCCCGGTTTGTCGGGCCGGTCCACCAGCACCTGGCGGTCGAATCGGCCGGCGCGCAACAGGGCGGGATCGAGGATTTCGGGCCGGTTGGTCGCTGCGAGCAGCACCACGCCACTTTTAGGGTCGAAACCGTCAAGCTCGGCCAACAGTTGATTCAGCGTCTGTTCCTTCTCGTCATGACCTCCAAGCCCGTAGGCGCCCCGGGCCCGTCCAAGCGAATCCAGCTCATCGATAAAGATGATGGCGGGAGCCATCTGGCGCGCCTGTTCGAACAGGTCGCGCACACGGGCGGCTCCAACCCCGACAAACATCTCTACGAACTCGGAACCGGAGATCGAGAAGAACGGAACGTTCGCTTCGCCTGCCACGGCACGGGCCAGCAGCGTCTTGCCCGTGCCGGGGGGGCCCACCAGCAGGATACCCTTGGGTACCCGCCCCCCCAGGCGGCTATATCCGGCAGGATCCTTCAAAAAATTGATGACTTCTTCCAGTTCTTCCTTGGCTTCATCCACCCCCGCCACGTCTGCGAAAGTCACCTTGGTTTCTTTCTCCACGAAAACTTTGGCGCGGCTCTTGCCGATCGACATCAGCCCGCCGCTCATGCCGCCCGGATTCATGCGCCGGATGATAAACAGCCATATGCCGAAAAAAATCGCCATCGGCAATAGCCACGACAGCAGATCGCGCATCCAGGTGCTCTGAATCACACCCGTATACGTCACGTGATGCTGATCGAGCTTATCGGCCAGCTCGGGTTCCACCCGGGTGGTCACGAAATCCTTCAATCCGTCGGCACCTTCCCCCTTCAGGGTGCCATAGATATGGTTTTCGGTGATGGCTATCTCCGCAATCTTGTCCTCATCCAGCAGGGTATGAAAGCGGCTGTAAGGGATGGGTTCGACCTTGGTATAACGGGCATACATGCTTTGTATGAGCAGAATGCTGAGCGCCGCAATAATGACGTACCAGAAGTTGATCTGGGTTTTTTTGTCCATGGGAAGTTGGGGCTTTTTATCCTTTTTATCCATCGGATATCCTTGCTCTCGTACTGTTATATTCGTAGACACTCAAATGCCTGACTTTGTTCAGCATTGTATACCGATCTGTAGCGCCGTCTGTAGCCCAAGGGGACATCCATAGGAGGTGGACGGGTGGAGAGAACCTTCTCGGGACTTGCCCGGCAAGGGCTTGACGCCATTGCGCCGCATGCGCTTTACTCAGGAAAACCGCTTATATCGCTGGTCTGCTATTCTTTGATTCTGGCGGTCCGCTTGCGGATGCAAAGATTTTTACCTGGCCCGCAGGTTTATGCAAAGCCTGTCTTTTACTACTGGGCTTTCAAAGTGTTGATGCAGTCCTTCTCGCATTTGCCTGTCTTGAAATTCTTGTTTCCTCTTCTGGCGGATAAAGCGCACCTTTGTCTCGGCATGATCATTTTGCTCATGCTGGGTAACGGTACGGCCGAAGCGGGTCTCTTCGGGGGTTTCTTCGAGGGGTTCTTCGGAGACGATGCTCCACCCCCTTCCATCAGTCTTTCCGCTCCGGAGCCCGTGGCGGATCTGCTGAAGACACATTTCCGCCTGCCGACGGAGCCTCTGGAAGACGAAACGGCGCGCGCTACTTTCATGCGGCGCGCCCAGCGCGAAATCAGCGAACTGCTCGCCACCGAAGGTTATTTCATGCCCAGGATAACATTGCATCTCTCTACATCGGGCGAGGTACCGCAACTGGAAGTCATGCCGGGACCGCGAACAGTGGTTGCCGAGGTCCATATCGAGTTCAAGGGAGACCTGAATATTGATGAGCCTGTGCGGCGTGCACGGATTGAAAAGCTGCGGTCTGCCTGGCCGCTCAAGGAGAGCCAGCCCTTTCGCTCCCCTGCCTGGGAAGAGGCCAAAGCAGTATTGCTATCCAGTGTCGCGGGAGAAGATTATGCCGCGGCACGGATCGAGGAAAGCAAGGCGGAGATAGATCCTGATTCTTCACAGGCCCGATTGATGGTGATAGTGAACTCGGGGCCGGCATTCCGCTTTGGCGATCTCGACGTGAAAGGGCTTAATCGCTATGAACCCTCACTCATAAGCGGCCTTGCGCCATTTAAACCGGGGGATTCTTATCGCCGTGATCAATTACTCTCGTTCCAGACGAAATTGCAGAATCTGCCTCAATTCAGTTCCGCGGCTGTCAATATTCAACCTGACGAAGCAATGCATCAGGCGGCGCCGGTAGAGGCGGTGCTGTCAGAGGCGAAGTCGAAGAGAGTAGGGTTCGGCGCAGGTTACAGTTCGAATACGGGTGCGCGTGGCGAGGTCACTTACATGAATAACGATTTCCTGAATAACGCCTTGAGGCTGAACAGCGGATTGCGTATCGAGCAGAAACGCCAGAGCTTGACGGGCTCAATCGACAGCGTGGCGGATGCGTCGGGAACATGGTTTTCCCTGGGGGCGTCGGCGGATAGAACCTTCATTCAGCAACTGGAAACCATACGCCAGAAAGTCGGCGTCAGTCGCAACCAGCTCCTGGACAAGACCGAAACAAGACTATCATTGAACTGGCAGCGGGAAAACCGGGATCCAAAAGGGGGGCTGGAGCAGATCAATCAGACCTTGGTGCTGGATGGCTATCTGCGCTATCGTTCCGTGGATAATCCGTTATTCCCCAGGGATGGCAGTGTTTCGGAATTGCGCATAGGGGGCGGTAAACGGGAACTGCTGTCCGATCAGGACTTCTTGCGGACCTACGCGAGACATCAGTTCTGGTATCCGGTAGGCAGGCGCGACGTGCTGCTTCTGCGGGGAGAGGTGGGGTACACCTTTGCGCCTTCACGCTTCGGCATTCCCCAGGAGTATCTCTTCAGGGCAGGCGGTATTCAATCCGTTCGCGGATACGCTTTTCAGCGTTTAGGCGTGCGGGAAGGCAGCGCGGTGGTGGGGGGCAGGGTAATGTTTACGGGATCGATCGAATATAATCATTGGCTTACGCGTAATTGGGGCGCTGCCATCTTTACCGATGTGGGGGATGCAGCCGATACCATAGGCGGGCTGAACCCGGCTGTCGGGTACGGTGGAGGGATACGCTGGCGCAGTCCCGTGGGGCCACTGGCGGTGGATATCGCCCGCGGACAGCGGGACGGGAAATTCCGTTTTCATTTTTCGATTGCGGTGGCATTCTGACAGCGCATGATGCCTGCAAGTGAACGGCGGATCCGGCATGTCTTTCCAGGCTTCCACTGGTGGCAGGGGATGCTGCTGGCGGCGATCTTCATCCTCCTCGCATTCGCGGGCTCCGCCCTCTGGCTGGCTACAAGCAACTCGGGCCTCGTCTGGCTCGGGTCGGCCGTGTCTCGCCTGAGCGCGGATAGCATTTCTTTTGAAGGGCTGGAAGGGAAACTGTCCCGATCCGTCAGCGCCCGGCAAGTGCGCTTTTCAGGCGAAAACCTGCTTATCGTCGCACGGGACGTGCAACTGGATTGGGAACCCGGTGCATTGCGGTCAGGCCAGCTCAAGATCATCGCCTTGACAGCGGGGGGGGTGGAAGTGGTTTCGCCTCCTTCCCCCGAACCGGCAACCCCGCCGGATAACCTGGAATTGCCCCTGGCACTGGACGTGCACAAGTTCGAGATCGGCGTCCTCCGTGTGATGCGGGAAAAAGAGGGTGCCCCGGTTTTTCGGGCGCTGGATGTTGCCGTGAAATTGACAAGTGATGGACATGTTCATCAGATTCCGGAACTGCGCGCCATGCTCGACTATGGCCGCCTGACTGCATCAGCCGAACTGAAAGGCGAGAAGCCTTTTCCTCTGGAAGGCCACGTAACCCTGGCAGGGATTGACATTCCCAGAGTCAAAGTGCAACAACCATCCGGTACGCTGACGGAGAAATCGGAAGCACGCATTTCCGCCATCCTTGGCGGCGATCTGGCACGGATCGACGTGAAAATCGAAGGCCAGGGCGCCGGACTGGCAGGGAAGGGAGACGCAAAGCTGCGCCCCTTTGCCCCGTTCGCGGTGGCAGGCCTGCGGTTGTCACTGAGCGGTCTGGATCCTCATGTTTTTTCAGCTACGGCGCCTCAGGCCAGGCTTGAGTTGCAGGCGGATTTGAATGAAAAAATGGCGGGCCAACTCGAAGGCACCCTGACCGTTAAAAACAGCAAGCCTGCCGCTCTGGATGCGGGCGGTTTCCCGGTGCTCGAGGCGCGCGCGGACTCCATATTGTCGGCGGAAGTGCTCCAGTTCCATGACTTGAAACTGCTGCTGCCAGGCGGTGGATCGATCATGGGGGATGTCTTATGGCAACTCAAGCAGGCAAATGGATCGGCGGACTTGCGCATCCGGCAGGTTAACGCGGCAAGGCTGGATACGCGCGTGCGCCCCACGAATGTCAGCGGATCGCTGAGGCTCAGTGGGGATGCGAAGAGCCAGCAGGGAATACTGGCGCTTCATGATCGGAAGCTGGGTGCGGGCGCTCATATGACGCTGGCGGACGACGTGCTGACACTGGAAAAAGTGCGGCTCAGCCATGGGCAATCCATGTTTACCGGCCAGGCCAGGATGGAGTTGAACGGGCAGCGGAATTTTGACCTGGCGGGGAGCTTGCGGCGCTTCGATGTCTCCGCGTTTTTGCAGGCGCCCCGAACCGATCTCAACGCGACCCTCAAACTGGCGGGTAAGCTCGGCTCTGCCGGAACTCGCGGGGAGACGCGCGAATCCGCCCGAAAAGTTTCAGAACCGGCGGGTACGGCTCAATTTGCAATCGCCAACAGTCATGTGGCGGAACAACCGGTATCGGGTAATGGTCGCATCGAGTTTGCAGGGCTCAGCCGGGCTAAAGGGGAAGTCGAGTTAAACTTCGGCACGAACCAGCTTCGGGCGCACGGCGGCTACGGGCGGGCGGGCGACCAGCTACAGCTTGAGCTGAACGCCCCTGCGCTGGCGCAAGTCGGATACGGACTTGCCGGCTCACTCATGGCGAAAGCAATGATGGGGAGCGGTTCCGCCAGCTTTATCGAGAAGCCGCTTGAATTGCCGGATATAAGCTTTTCCGCCACCGGAAAGGGCGTCAAGCTTCCGGATGAGCATTATCTGGGTAATTTCACTGCCGAGGGCAGGCTGAACAGCGATGCGATCGCGTTAAAGATTATGGCTGCCGACTACCGGCTCCAGGCAAATCCGCGCCTGCAACAGCTCAATCTGGAAGTGGGAGGCACCACTTTGCAACACGCGATCCAGATTTCGGCCCAACTGGTCGATGATCAGAACCTGTCCCTCCGCGGCAGGGGAGGGCTCACCAAAAAGGGAGGACAGTGGCGGGATGCCGAGTGGGCGGGGGAACTGGTGGAGCTGTCCGGCTCTGGCCGGATCCCGTTTAACCTCAAAAATACCTCTCCCGTGCGGATTGGCTCGCATCACGCCTCGCTCGGCTTATCGAATATCGGCATTGCGGGAGGCGAGGTCCAGATTCGCGAAATCGACTGGGGCCCTGAAAGGTGGGGCACAAAGGGGCATTTTTCGGGGATCGGGTTGCGTTCCGGGACTGGAGGAAAAAAGTCTGAGGAAGCCGCGGGGGCTGTGGCGGCCGCGGCGACCATAAAAACCGCAAAGACTGAGACTGTACGGGCAAACGAAAACGAAGACACGGAGGGGCGCAGGGTGTATGAAGCCGATGGGGGAGCAAGCCATGAAGCTCTCCGGCTGCGCGGAGAATGGGATATCTCAGCCGGTAGCCAACTGAAGGGTTTTATTGACATCGAACGCGAGGGGGGTGACTGGGTATTGCCGGCTGAACCGCCGCTACCGCTGGGCCTGCAAATCCTCAAGTTGTCTACCCGGACCGCAGACGGTCAGCTGACCGCGGAACTCACTGCAAGAGGCAAGCGATTGGGCGAGGCGAACGTTCTTGTCTCCATGCCGCTGGCGAGATCAGCCGAGTCCGGGATGCACTGGACGATTTTGCAGGATGCCGCCCTCTCCGGGCACATCCTTGTCAATATGCAGGATATTTCCTGGACGGGTCCCGCCATTGACGACAGCATCAGAACCGGCGGCGCAGTCGCCCTGCAGGCGGATGTGATCGGTACGTTTGGCAAGCCGCGCCTGGAAGGGAAGATACAGGGAGATAATCTGGCGATTGCCTCGCTGGAGCACGGCGTGCGGCTTGAACAGGGAAAGCTCGTCGCGCGTTTTGACGAGGAGTCCCTTCACATGGACATCCTGGATTTCTCGGCGCCGCATTACTCACCTCCGCAGGATCCTCTGTTGCGGCACCTAGAACTGGCAAAAGGACCGGGTACTTTGCGGGCCTCGGGAGTCATGGATTTTACCGGAGAGCACGGCAGCGTCGAAATCACCGCCAATCTTGTTCCGCTGGCTCAACGGCCTGACCGCTGGATCATTGCTTCGGGAAGCGGTAATGCCATGCTGGAACACAATATGCTCACCCTCAGAGGAAATCTCATGACGAATGCGGGTATGCTGGCGCAGCCTACCGCAGGTCGTCCTCATCTGCCCGATGACGTGATTATCATCGGCCGGGACGAGCCGGATGGACAGCATTCCGAGCGGAGGGGTTTGCGTATCGATGTCGAAGCTACCCTCGATCTGGGCGAGCGGTTCTACATTCATGCATCAGGGCTGGAGGGCAGGCTTGCCGGACAATTGCATTTGAAGGGCGAGCCCGGACAGAAGCTGCGCACCGTCGGCACCATTACCGCGCAGGATACGAAATTCGAGGCCTATGGGCAGGACCTGACTGTGGAGCGAGGCATCGTGAGCTTTCAAGGTTCGATCGACGATCCGGCACTGAACGTGCGTGCAGTGCGCAAGGGATTGGCGGTGGTGGCAGGAGTTGAAGTGACTGGCAGCGTGCGTCATCCTGTCATACGGCTGGTATCGACGCCGGCCGTGTCCGATCTGGAAAAACTCTCGTGGATTACGCTGGGGCGGGCTCCGGGGGGCAAGGCAGACGCCTCATTATTGCTTGCGGCAGCCGGCTCCATTCTCGGGGGGCAATCCGGCGGCGTGACCGATAAAATAAGCCGGGCGCTGGGAGTAGACGAATTATCGATCCGGCAGGTGGGAAGCGACCCCTTGACCGGCCAAATCGGGACGATCGGCAAGCGCCTGTCGAAGGAGGCTTACATCAGCTACGAACAAGGCCTTGCCGCGGCAGCGGGTGTGACGAAGCTTACCTATGCGCTAACTCCCAAGATCACGTTAGTTGCCCGTGCGGGAATGGATAATGCGATCGATGTGCTTTATTCGCTCAGTTTCGATTGATTGAATCGCGCCGAGTACGTGAAAAAGGCCGGGAATCAATCTGATCAACAGCTACGGCTCTTTCCTGCTTTTTCACTTGGCCAAAGCCTTCTGGCGGATGGCTTGCCAGCCGGTGCTCCTCGCCTCCTATGCCTTCGAGCAGGAGTCCTTCCAGCTGCTCGGCTTTGCGTCTCTCGTCGGCGCGAATCAACTCCCGTGCATATTCGCTCACGCCGCCATAGCGACCTTGCGCGATCTGCGCATCCACGAATTTCTTCAGGCTTTTTCCAACCCCTGCAGCAGAAAGCGGGGATCGCTTCGCGTTCATAAAAAAGAAACATGCCTGCTACTAGAATAGGTGCCGTAACACCTGCTTTACTCTTTCGCCAAAAGCATTTTTGGAGACCTACTTGAGCACGTCTGTTCCCTATATCCGGAATCCAGGCGGGAAGATTGAGCGCATGTAATTTCCCTTTTGGCTAACAGGTCTCGCAGTTTCCGCTTACTTTTTTAAGGAGGCAAAAATGGCAACTGGAACAGTAAAATGGTTCAATGGAACAAAAGGTTTTGGTTTTATTACCCCTGATGAGGGCAATGAGGATTTATTCGCCCACTTCTCCGCAATCAACATCTCTGGAAACATCGCCGGATTCAAAACGCTCCAGGAAGGTCAAAGAGTGACGTTTGAGATTACGAACGGCCCGAAGGGCAAGCAGGCCTCAAACATTCAATCTGCTTAAAGATTTTATGCCGATGACTTTCCTCGACCCATTGACCTGGATCGAGACTGCCTTCAACCGCGTCATCACTCGCGCCGGACCTTGCGCAATCAATCCATTCAATGATTCGGGAAACAGCGTTACCCCCGATGGTGAAGGTCCAGTTACGTGAGTCACGATATTTCTTTGGCTTATCGATTTCCCGGCAGTGTAATACCATGAGAGTGTAAATATCTTGAATTCCCTGGATAATTCTCTCCCTGACAGAAATTACCTTCCCTCAAGCAGCGCCTTCAGTTCATATTTTTCACGGTCTATTTCGCCTCGTGTGCGTACACCCAGACGCCGCAACAGGGGCAGAGGCAGGCACCATCCCTGCAGCGAATGCTGCAGCAGGAATGACAGTACAACCGTGGGTAACGCCAGCCATTTCCTGTTGACCGTCAGTCCGAGCAGAAGACCGGTCAAGGCCAACGTCGAGACGTTGGCTTCAAGTGCACGCTCGATGTCCCACTCCTGGTCGAGTTCCTCGATGCGCCGATTGATGGTTTCCTCGCTGCTGTTGGCGTAGCGCCGGATATTGCTGTTCGTTCGGCGATCTATTTCGCGGTTCACGTTTGGCGCTGTTGAGTAGCGAACACGATCTCCGCTCGTTCTGTCTTCGGCATGTAACATGATTCTTGCTCCTTAAAAGGTGATTTCAGGAAGGTTTGCTCCTTTATATGTGGCTTAACGTCTGGCTGCTTGATAAAGATCGATTTCCCGTCTTATTCCGGGAGGAGGGCATAACGGCTGGCATCCCGGATGCCTTTGTCATGCCAAAGAGAATTTTGTATTCCCGATTCGGGCCTGGCCGAAATTGTCTGCCTGATCGTTAAAGTACTCTGTACGGAAAGGCACACTAAGCTGAGACGACCTGCTTCTATTGATTATTGATGTCAGTTTCTGAATGACTTCGTGAGGGGCGGATGGGATGGAAGGGGATGGGTATAAGGAGGACATGATGAAACATGTCCTTATCATTTGACGGGCTTGGCAGAAATGACTAGGTACAGAAGGGAAAGCTCAGCTTTCCGTCTTTATCCCCTCGCACAAACCAACGAGCGTCGCGGAATCAACGACATGTTCTTTCATGCTTGCGGCTACATGTGCTTTATCCGCGCTTGGAGGTAAATCCAATGTGGCATCCAGGGCGAATAACTGGAAATAATAGTGGTGGGTACCGTGGAAGTATTTGGGCAAGGCCCTTCATAACCGTGCGTGCCGCCATTGGCAATGCCTTCCGTCCCGCCGGCGGGAATACTGCCGGCTGAAACCGTTGTGGTATCAGGAGGAATATTGAATACCAGCCAGTGCACCCAGGGAACCGGTGTTGCATCGCAGTCTTCCACGATAAGAACCAGGCTTTTCGTCTGCGGGGGAAGGTTTCCAAACTCCAGGGGAGGACTGATATTTTCTCCCCATGCAGGTATGGGGCTCGAGAACGATGGTACGATCAGGAAAAGCCGGGCTGGATATGAATATCGTGACTCCTTTCAATGAATGGCTTCGGAAAAGAAGAGTTAAGACAGGAGAATTGACTGCAAAAATAGCGAAACCCTCGCTTACATGCAATACTGTTGAGTAAAGGGAGTCTGACTGATTCTGGCCCTTACCGGGAGTATATGGAAAGCATATGGCTCAGCTGGGTAATCTGCCAATTAAAAAGATCGCGATTTTCAGGGCCTTGAAGCTGGGAGATTTCCTGCTGTTCGTCCCCGCGCTGCGGTTGATTCGGCGGGCTTTCCCACACGCCACCATCGATTATGTTGGCCTGCCCTGGAACAAGGCGCTTGCCGCGCGCTACAGTCATTATATCGACGAGTTTGTCGAATTTCCGGGTTTTCCGGGATTACCCGAGCATCCCTTCAAGGCCGAAGCGGTCACGGCCTTTCTGGACGGCATGCAGCAGCGACAATACGACCTTGCCCTGCAAATGCATGGCAAAGGCACAGTGTCTAATCTTGTCGTCCCCCTTTTTGGAGCGGCCGTTGCGGCCGGGTTTGCGAGCGAGGACGGTCATTGGCCGAACCGTGATTTCTTCATGCCATATCCATCCAGGCAGCCTGAGTTGTTAAGGAATCTCGCACTGCTTGAATTTCTCGGCTTCGGCCAGACGGACCGGGCGGGGGACAGGGCAATGGAGTTTCCGGTATCGGACGGGGACTGCCAGAAACTTCAGGAACTGGAAGAATACGTGACTATTCGTGATAAACCTTACGTCTGCCTGCATCCGGGCGCTATTTCCGCCGCGCCCTGGCCTGCCGGGCATTTCGCAGAGGTGGCGGACAGGTGTATTCGCCAGGGCTTGAAAGTGGTGTTGACGGGTACCGCGGAAGAGAGGCCTCTTACGCAAGCGGTCGCGGGGAAAATGACGGATGCGGCGGTTGATCTTGCCGGTAAAACCGACATCGGATCACTCGCCGCCCTTCTGAAAGCCAGCCAGGCAGTGATTTCGAATGACACGGGTGTTGCGCATCTTGCGGTAGCGGTCGATGCCCCAAGCGTTACTGTCTTCACCACGACTGATCCGGTGATCTGGGGCCCGTTGAATCAGGCCCGCCATCGGATTGTTTCGCGAAATGCCGTGGGGACACCGAAAGCAGCAATCCGGGCGCTGGAGGAATTAATTGGGCATTGATATGGAAGCAAAGGAGAATCAGGAAAGAAAGGGGAACGTGACAGGGCGGGAAAAATTGCTGGTTCTTACCTGGCATATTCGCGGCAACTACCTCTACTACCTCATCCAGGCTCCGCTGGAGTTTTATTTGCCCAAGGGAGAGGGGGTAGGTTACGGTGGCCGCGCGCGGGGTTTCGATTGGGGGACAACGTGCACGATGTGCCCATCGGGCAGGTGAAAGATCTCGATTTTGACATGATTCTGTTTCAGCATCGCAAGAACTACGAAGTTGATCAGTATGAAATCCTGTCCGAGCTGCAACGGCAATTGCCCAAAATTTACCTCGAACACGATCCCCCGCAGGAGCATCCCACCAACCGCTCACTGGGTGGACGATCCCTCCATGCTTCTGGTCCACGTAATCGATTTCAACCGCCTGATGGGGGACAGTAACGGAACCCCGGCTACAGTCATCGATCATGGCGTAATGGTGCCGGACAATGTGAAATATACGGGCGAGCATGCCAAAGGCATTGTGGCGGTGTAGCGGTTGCTCCCCGGGAGCAACAGTCTATTTTTCGTCAATGACGATTGCGTGAACGGCAATTCTCCTACAGGAGTAATCCTGGGCTTACTATGCTTTCTTAACTCTGGGTGCTTGACATTCCATCAGGATTTGGGTTACGTTCCTTCTGACCAGGTCAGGTTTTGTTGAAATTTCCTTCCTGAATCAACTACTCGCGTGATGGGTAATCGGTAATGGCGACTGCTGATCAGATTATTGACACCGCAGTTGAGCTCGGCGAACAGAAATCGTGGGAGGCCGTACGCCTGCATGACGTAGCGGCTGCGCTGGGCATAACTCTGAACGACGTGCACACGCATTTTCGTGAGAAAGAGGATATCGTTGAAGCCTGGTTCGAGCGGGCGGACAGTGCGATGCTCAGGATGGCGCAGGCGCCGGACTTTTCCTTCCTGACGCCGCATCAGCGTCTGCACCGGCTGATCATGACCTGGCTGGCCTCTCTTTACCCTTACCGCAAGGCTACCAGGCAAATGATCTATGGCAAACTGGAGCCGGGCCACCTGCACGTTCAGATTCCCGGATTGATACGCGTCAGCCGTACCGTGCAATGGATGCGGGAGGCTGCGGGACGAGATGCTACGTATCTTCGGCGCGCGTTGGAAGAAAGTGCGCTCACTTCCATTTATCTGGCGACATTTGTCCACTGGATGAACGACAGTTCGTCCGGTTCTTCCAGGACGAGCCGGTTTCTGGACGGATGCCTTTCCGTAGGTGAAAACCTGAATCGGATGATATTTTCACGCCGGCACGGCAGAGAAAGAGCGGATAGTGGAGAAGCGCCCCAAGGTACATAAGGATAGATAAGGATGCGCCAGGGTACGTACGAGTAGATAAAGGGTGCCGCCGTAGCAGGAATCAATCCGGCAATGCGTCCCGCTGCGCTGTTTTCCCGCCCGCTGAACACCCAATTGACTGCCCCCGTTGAGCTGCCCAGTTGAACTGGCCTCTTTGATCCGTCTCTTTGACTTCCATTATCAGCCCTCATTAAATCCCTTCATACCGCATGGATACCCTGACCCATGCTTTAAGCGGTGCATTGCTTGCGCGGGCAACCGCTCCACCTTTACATCACGCGCCTGACACCGGACAGCTGACATTGCGCGCTCGCATGACCGCAGGCTTTATTGCAGCCGCGTTTCCCGATGCCGATTTCGTGTTGCGCGCGATCGATACGCTCACGTATGTCACATTCCATCGCGGCATTACCCATTCAATCATACTGTTGCCTTTCTGGGCCTGGCTCGTTGCGTGGATTCTCTCTCATCTCTCCCGCTTTTCACGCCGGCCGTATCCCTGGCGTGCATTCTATGGCATCGCTGCGCTCGGTATCGGTATTCATGTCGCCGGCGACGTGATCACCTCTTACGGCACGATGCTGCTGGCTCCGTTTTCCAGCCATGCTTTCAGCCTTCCCTTCACCTTCATCATCGACCCCTATTTCACGGGAATAATCGTGCTCGGCCTTGTGGCCGGCATATTCAAGCCAAAAGGCCGATATCCGGCGGCTACTGCCTTGCTGATCCTGGGGTGTTACGTTGGCTTCCAGGGTATTCTGCATTCACACGCTGTCGAGATCGGTGATACATATGTCGAAAACCATCGATTAAAGGAGGCTCGGGTCCACGCCTTCCCTCAACCGCTCTCGCCCTTCAACTGGAAGATTGTCGTCAGCCATGGCGACAACTATGAAGTAGCCTCGGTCAATCTGCGGCATACGCAAGAGCTTGAGGTCTCCGCTGCCATGAATGGTTTGCTTGGCAGGTGGGAAGCGATTGCTGCGGGTTATCAGCCTGTTTCAGCAGCAAAATGGATACGGCATAGTCGATTTGGTGAAACGGAGCGTCAGAGTGTCCTTGCCCGCGAGGCGTGGGGCCAGGAGATTTTTGCCGGGTTTCGCCACTTTGCGGCGTTTCCCGCCCTCGACCGGATCGAGTATTACCCGGACGCAGTCTGCGTGTCTTTTCTTGATTTGCGTTTCATCGTTCCTTCCCTTCAGCCATCCCTGGTATTCGGCCTCTGCCGCGAAGGCTCGAATGGATTCTGGCAACTCGCACGCGACCGCGGTCTCTTCGGAAGAGACTGACGCGGGCAATCACGATTTCCCCGGAAATTCTTCTTAGTAAACGACGGGTTACGGCTTGCATCCCCCCATCCTGCCGCTGAATCTGCCGCCGGATTCTGGATTGTGCCAGGTTCAGGTAAGGGCACGAACCTGCAATATCCCTGCACTGGAATACCGCGAGAGTCTTTTTGTCCCCCTCCATATGCTTTATCACCTCATCTCATTCCCTTCCGTCCAACCTCGATAAAAGTTGATATCGGTCAAGGTTTCACCTCGTACTGAGGCATACGATTCGATACCGGATAAGAGAATCCGATTATCTTTAATAACCCTATTCGTGGACCAAACATTCGGGAATCAATGAGGAAAACATGAAGATCAACGTACCCTCAGCCTTTGCAGGAGCCATGACGTACGTGATGCATCCCGGACTGGCGATGGCGGCAGCCGACCCCTACCAGTTAAATCTGCCCGAGCCGCAGACAGTCATTGCCCAGCAGATCTACGACCAGCACACGCTGGTTCTG
>JGI26528J50254_1000182_pt1 | contig 52858 bp, 50 predicted proteins | sample ThiBiot_300_plan_FD_50254 | JGI IMG/M metagenome (IMG submission 50254)
TTACCAATTCGGTAGATGAAGCCATAGAACATATTAAACAGAAAAGTATCAATCATTTTGGTTTAAAAAAGGAAGAATAAAATTTTAAAATCATGAAAAATGGAAACAAAAAAATATTCAAATGATGAAGTAACCATCGTATGGACAGCCTCAAAATGTATTCATTCCGGCATATGCGTAAAATTATTGCCCGGGGTGTATCATCCAAAAGAAAGACCCTGGATTCGTCCATATAATGCAAGTACCAAAGAAATTATTAACCAGGTAAAGCAATGCCCATCGGGCGCATTATCTTACTATTTAAATAATGAAGCCGTATGAATATTAAACAATCAACAAGTGAATTGCCAGAACGTTTTGAAGCAATAGACCAGGATAAGCTGGCGGGTTTTATGACGTATCATTGGGAGCAACCCCGGCTTATGATCATCGATCATACAGAAGTAGGCCCGGAGTATGGAGGCCAGGGGGTTGGTAAAAAATTAGTGTTGGGTGCGGTAATGGATGCCCGTGAAAAAGGGTATCAGATTTTTCCCGTTTGTGAATTCGCTAAATCGGTTTTTGACAGGAAGCCCGAATTACAGGATGTTCTTTTTAAAAAATGAAAGATAGCGCAACTTAATCTATATTAAGTTGTATTAGGCAGAAATGCAGGAAATTTGCCATATAAAACAATTATCATGGCAAATACAACAAAATGGACTATTGATCCGGCACACAGCGAACTGATGTTTAGAGTTCGCCATCTCAAAATTGCAAATGTAAAAGGTGAATTCAGGGAATTTTCTGCTGAAATTTTATCTTCAGGCGACGACTTTAACCAGGCCGTAGTAACTGCTGAAGTAAAATCCGCATCTATTTTTACGAATGACAATAACAGGGATACGCATTTAAAAAGCGCCGATTTTTTTGATGCTGAAAAATATCCAACCCTTTCTTTCAAAGGAACATCTTTTAGCAAAACCAGTGATGATGAGTTTGTACTCACCGGGGACCTCACCATTAAAGAAATTACAAAACCAATAAGTTTACAAGTAGAATTTGGCGGGGTGGAAAATGATCTTTACGGGAACCGCAAAGCCGGTTTTTCATTGGAAGGTAAATTAAGTCGTAAAGAGTGGGAATTAAACTGGAATGCAGTATTAGAAACCGGTGGCGTATTGGTAAGTGATGAAGTGAAAATAAGCGGAGAACTTCAATTTATTAAACAAGCATAAGAATAATAACCCAGAAAAAAAGCCTGCAATTTGCAGGCTTTTTTATATTCATAACTAAACTCCAAACATTAATTATTATCAAAACTGATGGGGTATTCATATAACCCTTCGTAGCCGGGATAAAATCCGCTGATGGTAATTTGTTTATTATCTCCTATCGCATCATTTAAATCACTTACACTTGTAACTTCTTTGTTATTTACTTTTAAGATGATAAAATTATCCCGCATCCTGGTTTGGTCATTTAAAATACCTTCTTTTATCTTTTTTACCACTACACCACCGCTAATGGCATATTCCTTTGCTTTTTTGGGATCTAAGGTTTCCAGGTCAGCGCCCAGGAGATCTACCAGTTTTTCCTTTTTTACAATCTCAAGGTTGCCTACTTTATTTTTTAATGTAACCGTGGTGGTAATATCTTTCCCATTGCGGTTATATACCAGTTCTACTTTATCGCCGGGTTTGTAACGGCTCACTTGTTCCTGCATTTCGGCGCCGCTTGCCAGGATCACGCCGTTCAGGCTTTTAATAATATCTCCTTTTCTGATTCCGGCTGCATAAGAAGCCCCGTCTTTGGGTACATCCTGGGTATAAATGCCCCAGGCGCTTTCAGGAATACCATTTGCTTTTTTCTCTTCGTTACTTAAGCCACTTACATCCAAATAAGAAATTCCTAAATATGCTCTTTGAACGGTACCGAATTTGATAATATCATCTACCACTTTTTTGGCAATATTTACAGGTATTGCATAGGAGTAGCCTGAGTAAAAACCGGTGGGCGAAGCAATAGCAGAATTGATACCTACCAATTTTCCTTCGGTATTAATTAATGCGCCACCACTATTTCCCCTGTTTACAGCAGCATCGGTTTGTATATAAGATTCTACTGCAGAGGCGCCGGCTTTACTTTTATTTAAGCCCAATTGGCGTGCTTTTGCGCTTACAATACCTGCTGTTACCGTAGTTTCTAAATCTAAGGGGTAACCAATGGCCAGTACCCATTGGCCAATCTTTACATCATCACTATTTCCATATAATAAAAAGGGCAAGTTAGTGGCATCAATTTTTATTACTGCAAGGTCGTAAGACGCATCTCTTCCTATTACTTTTGCTTTGTATGTTTTTTTTGTACTTAAAGTTACCGTTACTTCATCGGCATCTTCTACCACGTGGTTATTGGTTACAATATATCCATCGCTGCTGATGATAATGCCGGAACCGGATGCCCGCTGTTCGGGAATTACATTATTTCTTCTTCCAAAAAGTTGGTTGAGCATATCATCATCAAAAAAATCACTAAAGGGATCCTGGCGGCGACCCAGGTTATTGGTTACCTGTTTCGCATTTGTTTTTGTACGGATATGTACTACCGTAGGGATGGCCGCTTGTGCCGGTATCGTAAAATCAACCGGGCCGGGAGGTAAGCTGCCGTCATCATTATACCCGGCATATTTATAATTGCCGGGAACCTGCGTTGCCTGTTGCCCCGCATACATATCTTTTTGATTCCATTTTCCATAGCCCCAAATCATGCCAAATGTGGTGAGGGCGCTAATTAATACTGTTGCTAAAACCTGTTTCAATTTCATGATTTTATTCTTTTAAATTGTTCTCACTTTACTTTTATCAATTCCTCAAATGCTGTGCCTGCTCATACAAAGTAACGATGGTCTGTCAAAATGCAGGTATCCTGCTGACAGGTTTAACATTAAATTAGTAAGACTTTCGTACTTGCTGTAAATTTACCAGGAAATCCATCGTGTCAACCCCATCGGCATATTGTGATAAAGTGGGTTGCTGTGCCTGGCCAAAAGGGATGTACCTGTTCCCAACGATACATTGTACATCTTCATTTTGTTCTAATGCTTGGGCCAGTATCCCGGCATCCCGGTAATATTCATAATGTACGGTGCTGATGGGTGAAAATATATTTTTATTTTCTGTAAGCAGGGTCGTGCCATTGGTCATATAAAATTGATGGTTCAAAAGCAATAAAGACAATTGGTAATCGTAATTATTTTTGTATTTATGGTGATCTTCAAAATATTTATACTTGTCCATTGCTTTTATGAAGGGCACAAAATCGTATTCTTCAGGTACATAAATTTTGGTTACATTTCGGCATCCCAATCCAAAATACAGATGAATATCATCTGATAATTTTTCGAGTTCATCTTCACTTTCATGGCCCGTTAAAATTGCTACAGAAGTACGGTTGCGCCGAATGATGTGAGGAAATTTACCAAAATATTGTTCAAAATACCGGCTGCTGTTATTACTCCCGGTTGCCAGGTAGGCATCTAAACCATTTAAACGGTCGGCAAATAATATTTCATTTTCTACTTCTTTATTTTCAAGTGCCATTACATGTACCAGGTAGGGGAGCAACACATCATCTTTAGATGATAATTTTATGACTTGTTTATGCCCGCTCATAAAAGCACATAAAAAATCATGAAACCCCACCAGCGGGATATTTCCTGCCATTACAATCCCTATTTTTTGAGGGGTAAAATCATCCGGAACGGTATAGCTGTTTACCCATTTTTCCAGGGCTTCTTTTTGTAAATAATGAGTAGCGATGTGGCGGGCAGATAATGTTGTAAAGAAAGGGGTAAACCAGGTATTTTTTTGATATGCTTTTTGGATGGTTTGAGCCCATTCATCATTCTTATTTAAAATATGAGACCCCAGCTTTTCAAGAAGCAAAAAACGGTTTTGCAAATTCATCATGCTTTTAGTAATTTGCAAGTAAAATTACAACAGATGGCGATAAAGATAACAGATGAATGTATAAATTGTGGTGCCTGTGAACCGGAATGCCCTAATAATGCAATTTACGAAGGAGGGGTAGAATGGGCCATGAGTGATGGAACAAGTTTAAAAGGTTCTTATGTATTGATGGATGGTTCTACATTAGATTCCGATCAGCGAAATGCACCCGTAAGTGTAGATACTTATTATATTGTGCCGGATAAATGTACCGAGTGCCAGGGTTTTCATGAAGAACCGCAATGTGCTTCCGTATGCCCCGTGGATTGTTGCGTGCCGGATGATGATTACAAAGAAACGGTGGAGGAATTACTGGCCAAAAAAGAAAAAATGCACTTTTAATTTTTTTAGTAGCCGTAAGGCTTAATTAAGCAGGTGATATTTCCTGCACAACGGCGAAAGTACTTATTACTTTCGCCTTTTGTTTTACCAGATTATATTAACTTTTAATTTCTATTAACAATAAAAGAATATTTTTGTAAACAGCAGGCAGGAATTGTAAAATTTGCTGCATTACGAAAAAGAAATATTTTTATTATGTGGAAACTTGCCGGCATACTCATTTTCATTCTCATCTCCTGTAATGATTCGCCTCGCCAGGATGTTGTAAATACTACTGAAGAAAAACTGGGCTTAATCAAAACCGATGAATCCTTTTCTGATATGAGTGTAGCCAAAGGATATAAAGCTGCCTTTATGGAATATATTGATAGCAATGGCGTACTCTTGAGGCCCGGCTCGGTACCTTTAATTGGAGCTACCGCCATCGATTTTTTATTGCAAACCAATGATAGCAATTTTAGTTTGCAATGGAAACCCCAAAATGCCTATGTTTCAAAATCGGCTGATATGGGATATACATATGGCATCTATGCGCTTCATCCACATAATGCAGATACCATTTTATATGGCACCTATGTAAGCATCTGGAAAAAAGAGGAAAATGGAAAATGGAAATTTGTTTTAGATTCGGGAAATGAAGGGATATCTCCCGGGAAATAAGTTTTTAAATAAATCGATTTCACGTACATACAATGAAGAAAAAAATTGCCCTGGTAACGGGCGGCTATTCCGGCGAATCTGTAATTTCTTATAAAAGTGCAGAAACCATCTTTGCCAATATTGATGAAAATAAATGGGAATGCTTCCTGGTTGACATTCATCCAGAAGGATGGTTTTATAAAACCGAAGTGGGAGAAAAAATTGAGGTGGATAAAAATGATTTCTCTATAACCGTTAACGGAAAAAAAATCATTTTTGATGCTGTACTGGTAGGCCTGCATGGTACACCCGGTGAAGATGGAAAATTGCAGGGATATTTTGATTGCCTCCATATTCCCTATACCTCCTGCGATGCAGCAACCTCTGCGCTTACTTTTAATAAAAGATACACCGTAGCGGTGGCGGCATTTGCCGGGCTCCATGTAGCCCGTTCGGTACACTTATTTAAAAACCCCGATGCAACAGTTCTGCAGCTAGCTGCCGCATTAAAATTACCGGTTTTTGTAAAACCAAATAACGGGGGGAGCAGTATTGGTATGAGTAAAGTGATGAAAGCAGAAGACCTGCCTGCTGCCATTGCTAAAGCGTTTAAAGAAGATGAACAGGTTTTAGTAGAAGAGTTTATAGCCGGCAGGGAGTTTACCATTGGTGTATTTAAAAGTAAAGGAAACATTATTGCATTACCCATCACTGAAATTATTTCTAAAAAAGATTTTTTTGATTACGAAGCAAAATATGAAGGCGCCAGCGATGAAATTACACCCGCCCGGGTAGAAGAAACAATAGCTGAAAAAATTAGGCAGGCAGCGAGGTATGCTTACGAAATTTTTAATTGCCGGGGAATTGTAAGAATTGATTTTATTTATGACGAACAAGCCAGGCAACCTGTGATGCTGGAAATAAATACCGTGCCCGGGCAAAGTGCAGCCAGCCTGGTTCCCCAGCAGGTTAAGGCCATGGGCTGGAGCCTCAAAGAATTTTATTCTGCATTAATTGAAGAATGTTTTCATTAAATATTTAACTTCAATATTAGTTAACTAAAAAATACTACGTGTTTAAATTTATAACGGCCAGGCCATTTTGGGTAAATTTATTGGTAGCCATTGTACTGGCTGCTTTACTGGTTTTTGGTTTTTTACAATTATTAGGTCTCATTACCAAGCATGGGGAATATTTAACGGTTCCTAATATTACCGGGAAGAATACGGCCGAAGCCATAAAGATTTTAGAAGATAAAGGCTTTGATGTGGTCATCCAGGATTCCGTATATACCGATACGGCAAGCCGGGGTACGGTATTAAAACAACTGCCCGATCCCAATAGCACCGTAAAAGTAAATCGTTCTGTATTGCTCATTGTAAACCGGGTAACCTTGCCCATGGTGGATATGCCTTCTTTACAAGGCAAATCATTAAATTATGCGTTGGAACTTTTAAAGCGCTCTCATTTAAATTTAGGGGATACTACTTTTCGGCCCGATTTTATGATGGGATCCGTATTAGAACAACATTATCATGGTACTGTTATTAACCCGGGTGCCAAAGTACAATGGGGCAGTAAAATAGATTTAATCATCGGCGGTGGCCTGGTAGATTTACGCATTCCTGTTCCGGATTTACTGGGAATGACGTTTGCCGACGCAAAATCAATACTGGAAACAGATGGTGTGAGCATTGGAGCCATTATTGCCGATGCAGGCATCAGTGATACGGCTGCGGCCTTTGTTTATAAACAAAATCCACCCCGTTTATCGGATAATAATGAAAGAATGTTTATACAATCCGGGCAGGTAATGGACTTATGGTTATCTCCAACGCCCAAAGTACAAAAAGACAGCACTACACAGAATTAATAAAAATGAAAACAATCAGTATTTCAGAATTAAAACAACGCATAAAGGATGGGGAAGCCATTCAACTATTAGATGTACGGGAAGCAGATGAGCGGGCAGAATTCAACATCGGGGGTGTTTTCCTCCCATTGGGAAATATAATGACCATGCAGATAGAGGATATAGAAGATATGAAAGAAACAGAAATAGTGTGCTATTGCCGAAGCGGCAATAGGAGCATGCAAGCCTGCCTGATGCTGGAGTCTATGGGATTTACTAATGTAAAAAATTTAGTGGGCGGTATGCTTGAGTGGCAACTGAATGGCTGAAATGAAATCCCCTTATCAAGATAGCATAAACGGGTATTCTTTATATTTTATATTCATGCATGCAAACATGGGCTGGCGTAGCATACAATGAAAAATAGCACCCGTTTTATTCAAAGTGTTTGCCTTGAAATCCGTGAAAATAAGCCTACCTTGCAAGCCCAAAAACAAATACTATGAATTTCATAAAAACCTTAGGTTTAAAGGCGCAAAATGATGGCGTATCAACCGGTGCGGTTTGGATAAAATCAAAAGGAGAAAAATTAATAAGCATCTCCCCGGTAGATGGAAAATTGATTGGAAATATTCAAAGTGCAGATAAGCAATCCTATCAAAAAGTAGTGCAAAAAGCAGAAGCTGCATTTGCTGAATGGCGAAATTGGCCAGCACCCCGCCGTGGAGAAATTGTAAGACAAATAGGTGAAGAACTCCGCAAGAATAAAATACCCCTGGGCCAGTTAGTTAGTTACGAAATGGGTAAGAGTTTGCAGGAAGGAATGGGTGAAGTACAGGAAATGATTGATATCTGTGATTTTGCGGTAGGGCTTAGCCGCCAGTTACATGGCCTTACCATGCATAGTGAAAGGCCGGGGCACCGCATGTATGAACAATATCACCCGTTGGGTATTGTAGCTATTATTTCTGCCTTTAATTTCCCGGTAGCCGTTTGGAGCTGGAATAGTATGCTGGCATGGGTTTGCGGCGATGTGTGTATTTGGAAGCCCAGCGAAAAAACATCTTTATGTGCAGTAGCTTGTCAAAAAATTGTACAACAGGTTTTTAAGAAAAATAATGTTCCTGAAGGGGTAAATAATTTAATATGCGGTGGGCATGAAGCAGGTGAGTGGTTAAGTGCAGACAGCCGCATTGCCCTGGTATCTGCCACCGGCAGTACCCGTATGGGTAAGGCAGTAGGAACTGCAGTAGCTCAGCGACTGGGGCGAAGCCTGCTGGAATTGGGTGGAAACAATGCCATTATTATTTCAGATAAAGCCGACCTCTCCATTGCCATTACGGCTGCGGTATTTGGTGCCGTAGGTACCGCCGGGCAACGATGTACAACTACCCGGCGCTTAATCATTCATGAAAAAATATATAATAAATTTAAAGAAGCCCTGGTAAAAGCGTATGGGCAAATAAAAATCGGCAATCCCTTAGATCAAAAAAATCATGTAGGCCCGCTGATTGATAAAGATGCCGTATCTCAATATTTATCTGCAATAGAAAAATGTAAGCAGCAAGGGGGCAAATTTATTGTAGAAGGTGGCCTGGTAAAAGGTAAAAATTTTGAAAGTGGTTGCTATGTAAAACCTTGCATTGCAGAAGTGAAAAATAGTTTTGAAATTGTACAGCATGAAACTTTTGCACCAATTTTATATATTATGAAATATAAAACCATGCAGGAAGCAATCGCATTACAAAACGGCGTGCCACAGGGATTAAGCAGTTCGGTTATTACCAATAACCTGCGTGAAGCAGAAATGTTCTTATCTGTAAATGGAAGCGATTGCGGAATAGCCAATGTAAACATTGGTACCAGTGGTGCAGAAATAGGCGGTGCATTTGGAGGCGAAAAAGAAACCGGCGGTGGCAGGGAAAGCGGCAGCGATGCATGGAAAGTGTATATGCGCCGGCAAACCAATACCATTAATTACACAGATAAATTGCCGTTAGCACAGGGCATCCGATTTGATCTGTAATACTCAATCGTTAATATTATTGCAATTCATGTAAACGGTATCACTTAATTTTTAAATATTTTTATTTTCGTTATTATGAAATTTACATCAATGAATAAAATTTTTTCAATGTTGGCTGTATTCCTTTTTATAGGCAGTATGGCTTTTGCACAACCCAAAAAAGAGGAAGTGCCCAATAACTGGTTTCAACTGGATCCTGCAACCAGTGGGTATGCAGGCATTAGCCTGGATAAAGCCCGGGAATTATTAAAATCTAAAAACTTAAAAAGCCACCGGGTAATTGTTGCCGTAATTGATAGCGGCATTGATACCACGCATACCAGCCTTAAACCCATATTATGGACCAACCCCGGCGAAATACCGGGGAATGGTATTGATGATGATAAAAACGGGTACATTGATGATGTGCATGGCTGGAACTTTATTGGGGGTAAAGATGGCCGGAATGTAAAAGACGACAGCTATGAAGCAGCCCGGGTATTTTATGCTTTAAAAGATAAATGGGAAAACAAAACCATTGACGAAAATACGCTCAATACCAATGATAAAGCAGAATATGCTACCTACAAAAGGGCAAAAGAAAAAGTACAAGGCGATGTGAATGAAAATGAGGTAGCCTTCTTGCGCCAGTTAAAACCCCGCTTTGCTAAAGGTGATTCCATTATTCGTAAAGAATTGGGTAAAGAAGAATATGCCTGCAAAGACCTGAAAGATTTTTCAACACAAAATGCCGATGCCAAAGTCACCAAATCTATTTTAATGGGTTTTTGCCAGGGCAATAAATCCGACGATATCAGCAACCAGCAATTATTGGATTATATTGATGGTGAGATCCGCAAAGCAGATGCGGCCACCCATGCACCCGAAAACTTTAGGGGCGATATTGTAAAAGATAATGAAAACGATATTAACGACCGTTATTATGGAAATAATGATATCATGGCAAATACGCCATTTCACGGCACTTTCTGTGCCGGTATTATTGCAGGGGTAAAAGGCACAAACCCTGAATCTATTACCGGTATAGCAGATAATGTACGCATCATGGCGGTTCGTGCCGTACCCGATGGAGATGAACATGATAAAGATATTGCACTGGCCATTCGCTATGCGGTAGATAATGGGGCGAAAATTATTAGCATGAGTTTTGGAAAAGATTTTTCTCCCGAAAAGAAATGGGTAGATGATGCTTTTAAATATGCAGAAAGTAAAGGTGTGTTACTGGTACATGCTGCAGGTAATGACCATAAAAATATTGATACTGCCTATAATTTCCCAAACCCCATATATGCCGATGGTTCCGGCAGGGCCAGTAATATCATTACGGTAGGCGCCAGCAGCGATAAAAAACTGGGCAGCGCACTGGCCGATTTTAGCAATTATGGTAAAAAAGAAACAGATGTATTTGCCCCCGGCGTTTCCATTTATTCTACTACCCCTTTTAATAACAGTTTTGGTAAATCAAATGGTACCAGCTTTGCAGGCCCTATTGTAGCGGGTATTGCCGCATTAACTTTGCAATATTATCCGAACCTTACCCCGCAACAATTAAAAACAATAATCGAAAAAACGGCCCAGGCCCCGGCAGGTAAGGTAAATAAACCCGGTTCCGATGAAATGGTTTCACTCAGCGATATTTCAGTTTCCGGCGGTATTGTAGATGCGTATGAAGCAGTGAAATATGCAGGCGATATGCAAAAGCCCATGTTGAAGCATAAAGATAAAAAACGGCTGCCCAAATCAAAAATATCAAAACCGGTAAAAGGTTAATATAAAGAGTTTCTTCAGCATACATGGCCTCTTCATAAGAGGCCATGTATTTTTATAACAAGGATGGATATTCCTAATTAAAAAATCACCATAAGAGAACGAATTCTCTTTCCTTTTTTATAACATAACCTGCCCATTTTATTTTTCAAAAACAACGGCTTCCGGTTTGGCCCCTTTGGCTTCTACAATTTTTTCGATACTTTTTATCATGGGATCGGGGCCGCAAATGTAAAAATGACGGCTAAAATCTTCCACTTGTTTTTCTAAAAAGGACTGGTCTATGCGGCCATGCGGATAGCCGGGCTCTGCAGTATCTAAAATAAATATGGCATTATCACCCAGCAACGATTTTAATTCTTCCCGGTAAATAATATCTTTTGATGTTTTATTGGCAAAGAATAATTTATTATTTCCAATGGAATGGTCTTTTTGCAATTGGCGCAATATGGCAATAAAAGGGGTAATCCCGGCACCGCCTGCAATAAAATAACCTTCTCCCGAATACGCAATAGCACCCCAGGAATCATCAATAATCAATTGGTCGCCGGGTTGCAATAATCCTATTTGTTTGGTTACCCCATCATGATCGGTGTAGCATTTGATGGTAAACTCCAGGTAAGGGTCACTATTGAGGGATGTAAAAGTGAAAGGGCGTTTTTCTTTTTCCCAGCCTTCTTTATGAATGCTTACTTCGGTAGCCTGGCCCGGAACAAATTCGTATCCCTTCGGTTTTTCAAGCCTTATGCGTCTTACATCATGGGTTACTTGCTGAATGTCCTGTATCGTTAATATGGTTTCCATTTTGTGATATTTATAAGTTTATAAGTGTAAAAAATTCTTGTTTATTCACTGTATTGATAAAACTGCCATGCAGGCTGTTTGTAATCGTTTCACATCCCTGCTGTGCCACTCCTCTTGATGCAATGCATAAATGAGAGGCTTTTAAAATTACAGCTACATCTTCAGTTTGCAATACTTTTTTTATATGATCTGCAATTTGTGCAGTCAGCCTTTCCTGTATTTGCGGCCTCCTGGCATAAAAATCTACAATCCTGTTTAGCTTTGACAACCCAATTACTTTTCCTTTTGAAATATAAGCGATATGGGCTTTCCCTATAAATGGTACAAAATGATGCTCACAATAAGAAAAGACTGGAATATTCTTCTCCACAACCATTTCATTGTATTTGAATTTATTTTCAAATAAAGTTATTCCCGGTTCATTGGCCGGGTTTAAACCTTTAAAAATTTCCTGCACATACATTTTCGCAACCCGCCGGGCTGTATCCTTAAGGCCGTCCTCGTGTAAATTAAGGCCCAGAGCTTCCATGATTTTAGAAAAATGATATTCTATACTTTTCTCCTGCGATGAAATATCCATCTTATTATCAGTAAATACGGCATTTATTATTTTACCATTTGGCGTAAATTCTTTTTTAACTGCAGGAGTGAAATCTGTAATATCCATCGTATATATTATATTTTTATTTTTTGTGCTGCACAATACAGGGTATCCTGTTTCACAGGATTCAATTGAATAAGTATCCTTACCTTCACGTTGTGTTTACATTCATCTTCTTACTTCATTAGAGCAATCCTAAAACAAAAGGTTACAGAATAAATTGGCAAAAGCTGTAACCTTTTTATCTTTGAATAATCTAAACGCATTATGATAGGTCAATCTATTGCATTAGCCGATATGACTCCCGATGGAGAATTGGTTCATCGTATAAAAACCGGTGAAAAGGAATTATTTGAAATTATCATGCGAAGGTATAACCAAAGGATGTACCGCATTGGAATGTCAATACTGGCCGATGAAGCAGAAACGGAAGATGCGATGCAAAATGCCTATATCAGTTGTTACGAACATTTACAGCAGTTTGAGAGCCGGAGCGCTTTTAGTACCTGGCTTACCAGGATCATGATCAATCAATGTTTTGAACAAAAGCGTAAACAAAAAAAATATACCATGAAGGTTGAAAATACGGGCCATACAGCCACTTCATCTTCACCCGATGCTTTATTGGTAAATAAAGAATTAGGAAATGTTATGGAAAAGGCAATAGCCCAGCTTCCGGAAATTTATCGTACCGTTTTTGTATTGCGTGAAATTGAAGATCTTTCAGTAAAAGAAACATCAGAGGTATTAAGCATCGAAGTGCCGAATGTAAAAGTGAGATTAAACAGGGCCAAAACAATGCTTAAAGAAAGTTTAAGCGGTTATATGAATCATCATGTATATGATTTTCATCTTTCTAAATGCGACAGGGTTGTGAGTTTTGTAATGAACCGGGTATTGGCGATGCCTTAATTTAATCTTTATTCCAGGTTTTTTGTACCAGCCTTTGCCCCTTGGCCAATAATTTTAAAGACTGTCTTTTTATTGAAATATTACTTCCATAATGTTGCTCTTGTTCCATTGTAATTTTATAAGCATCCATAATATTTCGATAGCTGATAGACCCAATCACTTCCTGCTTCTCGTCAACTACGGGCAAAAGATCCAAATTTTCTTTTGCCATAATTTGAACCGCCGTTTTTAAAGTATCATTGGCTCTTACCCGCATATTCCTTCTTTTTACCAGTGTGGATACCGGTTGTTGTACCGGGTGTTGCTCACTCCATAAATTGGAGGCGCTGATAACACCTGAAAATAAATCATCTTCACTAACCAATAAATAATAATTGGCTGCCGATGAAGGATTTTCTTTGAGCCAGGCCCTCAGCTCGGCAATAGAATTTGAATCATTTATAACCAGGGCTTCCTCATTCATCATTCTTTGTACCGTAAACTGTTCTAAAATATCAGGCGTATAGGTTTCCGGTGTTTTAATGCCCCGCCGGGCAATTTTTTCCGTCATAATGGTATTCTCCATCAGGAAAAAAGAAATAAGGTAGGCAATAGAGCAGGCAGCAAGCAAGGGGAGTAATGCATTAAACTGCCCTGTGGTTTCCAGGGCAAAAATGATAGATGTTAAAAATGCTCTTGAAGCCCCGGCAAACATAGCAGACATCCCTACTAAGGCAGCCAGTGAGATGGATATACCTACCCCCGGGAAAATTTTTTGTAATGCAATTCCTATTACGGCTCCTGCCGCTCCTCCAATTGTAAGCAAGGGCGCCAGTGTACCGCCCGATGTGCCACTGGCAAGCGCTACAGACCAGGATAAAAATTTAAACAGGCATAAATAACCCAGTATTTTCAGTGATTGTGTGCCGGCCAATACATCGGTAATATTATTATATCCTACCCCCAGTGTACGGGGGTCTATATACCCTATAATACCTACAAATAAACCACCGATGGCAGGCCACCACATCCAGTGGATGGGAAGTTTCTCAAAATGATCTTCCAGCCAATACACAATTTTAGTAACCAGGATAGATAATAAGCCGATAGCCAAACCAATCATGCTGTATAAGAATAATGCCTGGTTGCCGGGCATGGCAATTTCATGGGCAATAGGAAATACAGGACCGGGATCAAATAATACATGATGCCCTGCTGCACCGGTTATACAAGCTAAAGCCACCGGTATGATAGAGGCAGGAGAAAACTCAAATAATAAAAGTTCTACCGCAAGAAAAATAGCTGCCACCGGGCTGCCAAATATAGCGGCCATACCCGCCGTGGCGCCGGCAGCCAATAATATTTTTCGTTCATTGTGCGAAATTTTCATAACCTGCCCCAGGGTAGAACCTAAGGCACCACCCGTTGCAATGATGGGGCCTTCTGCGCCAAACGGGCCACCCGTGCCAATTGCAATGGCCGATGATAATGGTTTTAAATAGGTAATAGTAGGCTTAATCTTACTATCATTGGTAAGAATCTGTTCCATTGCTTCGGGTATGCCATGCCCACGGATGGCTTTAGAACCATATAAAGCCATAAACCCAATAATGACTCCGCCAATTGCTGGAATAAAAATAACCCACCAGCCTAAATGATTATCCTGGGGTAATATATGGGTAGTACTGAATTCGCCAAAAAAGGAAATATGGGTTACCAGGTAAATAAGATCTACTAAAAATCTTGCAATTACACTAATACAGGCCGCCACCACGATGGCAAAAAATGAAATACGCAGGATCCTGTTTTTGGGATGTGGTTCGTTTTTTAAATGTTTCTCTTCTTCCGGCGGCGTTTGTAATGAAGTGGAAACCGGGATACCTGTAAATGAATTAAATTTATTTATCATCTTAGGTTGCAAAAATATAACATCCGGGCTAAATGGTTTTAATCATTTTTTAGTAAAAATTATTTTATATAATTAATTTTATTAAAATTAAAATCATGCTGCGATCAGAATTAAAAATTTTACCTGCCTATTTTGATAAGTATATTAATCTTTGTGATGATGCAGATATTGTTGAAGCCATCCAAACCAGCATTACAGAATTAAAACAAGCGCCCGTAAAAGATTGGGAAGCATTGGGTAATAAAGTATATGCACCGGGTAAATGGACCATTCCAGACATTTTGCAGCATTTAATTGATACTGAAAGGGTTTTTTGTTACCGGGCTTTATGTTTTGCCCGTAAAGACAAGCAAACCATGATAGGAATGGATGAAAACAGTTACGCTTTGGAAGCATGCGCCAGTAACCGGGGTATCCTGTCGCTCATTGAAGAATTGATCATCTCCCATCAATCTTTTTTATTGATGTATAAATCATTTACACCGCATATGCTGGGGCAGGAGGGGCATGGCTTTGCAGGTAAATATAGCGTGGCAGATATAGGTTTCATTATGCCGGGCCACCAGCGCTGGCATTTTAAAACCATCCGGGAAAAGTATCTTCCTTTATTGGGTTAAATACATTTACAACAAATAGTATTGTAATATGTTATTGATAAAATAATATTATTATTCATACGCTTATTTCTTTTTTGGATAAAGAGTAAACAGGTATTTACAAAATGTTTTCCCGGCAGAAATCAGGAATCTCATTTTATCTAAGTAGGTAAACAGTAGCCTATTAAAATGTGCAGAAGTTGTGATTGTTAAAAAAAAATAACACTCCTTTTACAATAATAAGTTAATCTAAGAGTTAAATTTATGGCATGATTTGATTTCTACCTTCTACTTTTCTTTCACAATTTAAAAAAATATAACATGGACACTGGCAAATTACAGTATTTACATGCTGTATCTGTTGCTGAGCAAACCCACAATAACACCACCAGTTGGGTTGGCCTGTTTCCAATACAGGCGTTTGAAATCAGCAAAGGACAAACCTTTGAAACACACACGGAAGGTGACTTAGAAAGCATTGAAGTGTTTTCTAATCTTATTACAAAACCTGGTCATTTAGAATTGAGCATTCACCAATTTGATCCGCTTGAAAAAAAGTGGAGCGATGCGATTGGTACTACATCAGTAGAAGTAAAAAAATCGGATGAAGGTAGCTGGATGAAATTTAATGTACCATCTTGTCATTTGGTAAAAGGCAAGCATTATGGTTTTAAATTAGTAAGCCACGATTGCCTCATAGGAATTGGTGAAGCCATGGGCAGCTCCAGTAACCCTCCTCTTACAAACGGGCAAGAATGGAAGTTTTCCGTAAACGGGCAGCATACCTCATTTAGTTATTGCAGCCTGGCATTTAAAGTGGCTTTAAAGGCAGCTTAGTTTAAGCAAGTAAAATAAGTAAGCGCATTCCGTTTAACCGGGCCGGTTAAATAGTATGCGTTTTTTTATGCCATTGAAACTGCGGCATGAGGCTGTTTTTTGGGCAGCCTTTTCATAAGCATAAGAACAACTGTTTATGAATTATCCACAGATCTTATTTTTCAGGAAGCTTTCGATGGTACTGCAGGGTACAAAAAAAGGTTTATCATCAATGGTAATATTGAGCAATGATCCATTTACCAAATAAGTTCCTGCAACGGTGTTGCCCATTACCGTTATGTGAAACTGGCCTTCCCTGGCATCCCCGGTAAAGTTACCACCCGCCGACTCCACAGTTGTTTTTGCTTTGTTTAAAATTTCATCGGGGTTACCGGTAAATGGAAAAGAAAAATTACATGCTGCCATCGTTTTATTTTTAAAATTAAGGTATTTGATGGGATTCTTTGTTTTAAAAAAAGATCTATGCATAAGAATATTATTTTATTATCTGAATAATAATATAAGCACTCTATTTTTGCTTGCTGTAAACGAATCATCATTTTATTGGATCAGATTACCACATATAAGAATTTTGTAAATGGCCGTTTCCTCAATGAAGGCCTGCGCATGACGGCAGGTATTATATTACCCGCCTTTATTGCTTCGGCATTTGGCCAGTTGCAAACGGGGATACTTATCTCTTTGGGGGCGCTTTGCGGGAGCATTGCCGATACACCCGGCCCCGTGCATTACCGCAGAAACGGCATGTTCTTTAGCAATATACTCATAAGCCTGGTTGCCATTATTATTGGCTATGCATCTCATTTTCCTTTTTTACTGGCAATACTCATATTTATATTTGGATTTATTTTTTCCATGTTATCCGTATACGGAGCCCGTATTTCTGCCATCGGTATTGCTGCGCTGATCATCATGGTGCTGAACCTGGAAACGAAACGTACCGGCTTAGATGTATTGTGGTATGCCTTGTACATCTTTGCAGGCGCTACCTGGTATATGTTTTTTAGCCTGGCCTTATATAGTTTACGCCCATACAGGATCATTCAGCAAACCCTCGGCGATTTTATTATACATACCGGCACTTACCTGCAGGGCAGGGGCGATTTTTATAAACCCAACCCGGATATTGATAAAATTACCAATAACCTCATGGAGCAACAGGTAAAACTGCTGGAGGAGCAAACCCTGGTAAGCGACTTGTTGTTTAAAACAAGAGAATTCACCAGGGAATCTTCGGTTATGAGCCGCGGACTTTTAAAAATGTATGTGGATGTAGCGGAAATGTTTGAGTCCATCATTACTTCTTTCCAGGATTACCATTTGCTGCATCAGCAATTTGATTATACCGGTATCCTGCCCATGATCCATCAGCAAATTGATAAGCTGGCTATGGAATTGAAACATATCGGTATCGAAGTAAAGAGTGGAAGCCCCGCCATGCCAGTTACTACCTATTTAGAAGGCCTGGATGAATTGGTAGATAAATTTGAAGGGTTAAGGAAGCATGATATGAATGAAAACAACCTGGAACACTATGTGGGGTTGGGGGCCATTATCCGCAACCTGCGCATACTTACTCAAAAAGTAACAGACCTGCAATATTATACCCGTTTTGATAAGAAAGCGAAAAAAGTTAAAGATGCTGAAGAAGTAAATTATTCTGCGGAGCAAAAAAATGAGTTGTTTCTCTTCTTTAATAATTTTAATATAAGTTCTAATATTTTTCGACATTCACTACGGGTTGCCATTGCCTTATTAATGGGTTATCTCATTTCGCTTTATTTTACAATTGGCCATAGTTACTGGATACTGCTTACAATTGTGGTGATACTAAAACCCGCTTACAGCCTTACCAAGCAAAGGAATAAAGCCCGTATTGCTGGTACTTTCCTGGGTTTGATGCTGGGCTTTGTATTGGTATATTTTATTCGCAATGATACGGCGCTGTTGTTTCTGCTGGTGCTGCTGATGATTTTAACCTATACTTTTTTACGCACCCATTATTTTATCAGCGTATTATTTCTTACGCCTTACCTGGTATTGTTTTATTATTTTCTGCACCCGGTAAATCTCCTCAATTTAATGGCCGACCGGTTTATTGATACTGCCATTGGTTCGGTAATTGCTTACCTGTGCAGCTTGTTTTTATTGCCTCTATGGGAGCAAGATTCCATTTTACGGGTATTATCTAAAATGAACCGGGCAGCCACTCATTATTTTAAGATAATAGCCGATGGTTTTAATAACCGGATGCCTGATAACAAAGCCATCAAAGTGGCCAGGAAAGCAAATTTTACAGCATTGGCCAATGGTTCGGGAGCTTTTAATCGTATGTTATCTGAACCCAAAAGGTACCAGGCTGGCATTAAAGAAATTCATCGCTATGTGGCATTAAACCAATTGCTTTCATCTCACTTAGCCAGCTTATCCTATTTTTTATATAACAATTCAGAATATTTTAAACCGGTAGATTTAGAGCCATCTGCAAAATTAATTCTCGATGAATTGAACAATGCTTATTATCACCTGGAGCATACGCCCGGTTTAGTGGTAGATACAGATCAAGCCGTATTGAATCCCGTATTTACCCACAGTAATAAAATTCTTAAAAAAAGAAAGGAAGAAGTAAGCATTGGGATTTTAGAAACCGAAACGAAAAAAGAATTGGTGGCCACCAAATCAATTACTGATCAGTTTATCTTTATTTACAGTTTGGTTAAAGATATGACTAAAGTAAGCAAACGATTAGCCACCTTTGTATCTTAAAGATAATGACTGTCATCTCTTTTATGAGAAATGGAAATCTTTACCTCCCATTCATCAAACTCACCCGTGAGTTCAATAGTCACTACCAGCTTCTGGTATATTTTCCCGGTTGAGGAACTTCTTAAATCACTTTGTATAAAACGCATACTCTCTTCAGGTGGCTGCATTTCGCCATAAAAACCGCCCGCCGAAGGTTCATTAAAATTTATTTTTGCTTTTTTTACAGCGTTATAAAGATTCCGGTAAATTTTAGAAGCATCTTTAAAACTTACGCCACTGCACATGATTGCCTGCCAACTTGCCGTAGTATCTACTTTAGATTGAAAACGAAAAATACGGGCCGATTGTGCACCCGGTATGGCAGCAAATGCTTTATATATTTCCACGCCATTTTGCATTTCTATCAATTCGCCCTGGATGCCACGGTAGTTTGATGCATATGCTTTTATAATTGCATTCAAGGAATCAGAAAAACCTTTCGGGCTACCGCTTATGTTTTTATAAAACTGGGAATAGCTGATTGATAACAGGCCCGCAAAAAATAGGGTAAGCAAAATTTTTTTCATTTTGTAAAGGGTTTAATTGCAATAATAAACCAATGTATTTAATTGATGAATGATAAGTAATTAACAGGCTGTGAATGAAACGTAGATTTACCTGGTAAATTTCCGTTCTATAAAAAATTATATTATTTCATATGATTTTTCACTGATATTTTATTTATTTGTGTACTCATTTTGCAATAACTTCTGAAACTAAAATGAGTGAACCCTGTATTCCCCTCACCGGCTTTTTAAAAAACCTTCCCCAAAGAAGGTTTTTTTTATTAAATACAGATTTGGTTTTTTGCTGGTATATCGTTTACTTGCTTATATGAAACCAGCGTCATTAAAAGACATTAAAACTGAAATTGAATTAATGTCTGCCCATGAACTCTCTTTATTCATCATGCGGCTGGCAAAATTTAAAAAAGAGAATAAAGAATTAATTACCTATTTATTATTCGATGCGCAGGATGAACCTGGTTTTATTCATTCAGTAAAAGCAGAATTAGAAGATTTATTTACCCGGGTGAATGTTTCGAATCTTTATTTTGCTAAAAAAACAATCCGTAAAATTGCCAGGTATGCCAACCGGTATATAAAATATGCTGCTTCACCGGTTGTAGAAATTGAGATAGAAATGGCTGTTTGTACCGGTATAAGAAAGTTACCCATTGACCTAAATAAAAGTACAGCATTGCAAAATTTATATAATGCCCGGGTAAAAAAAATAAATAAAGCCCTTGCTTCCCTGCACGAAGACTTACAATTTGAATATAAGGATGCAATTGCCCGGTTGTAAACAAAAGAGGAAACTAGTTTTCTGCAACCGTTTTTTTACCTGTAAATTAGCAGCCATAAACAAATGATTATGATAAAATCGGTTAACGATTTTGAACATGTTTTTTTTATTGGTATTGCCGGCGCCGGCATGAGTGCTTTAGCACAATATTTAAAAGGGATTAATAAAGAAGTGTGTGGCAGCGACCGCTTTTTTATTGCCGGTGAACCGAATGATACCCGGGACAAACTGGAAGCGGCAGGCATTCGTTGTTTTGAGCAAGACGGACAGGGTATTACTGAAAAAACGCAACTGGTAGTGGCTTCTGCAGCCATTGAAGATACCGTTGCTGAAATTCAAAAAGCAAAAGCGTTGCATATTCCTGTTTTAAAGCGGAGTGAATTACTGGCATTCATTGCCGATAGTAAAAAAACAATTGCAATCGGCGGAACATCAGGAAAAAGTACAACAGCCGCCATGCTTTACCATATACTTGAATATGCGGGCTTTGAGCCCAGTATCATTACCGGGGCCGGGCTTACTTCCATAATTAAGGAAGGAAAAATAGGCAATGCAGCAGTGGGAAAAGGAGAGTGGTTGGTGATTGAAGCAGATGAAAGTGATGGTTCTATTGTGCAATACCATCCCCACATTGGAATCTTATTGAATATTGATAAAGACCACCAGGAAATTAAGGAACTGGTTGAAATATTTTTAAAGTTTAAGCAAAATACAAAAGAGCATTTTATTGTAAACAGGAGCCATGCGCTTTCTGCAAGCTTATCGGCCCGGGTAGAAAATGATTTTTCAATAGATGTGCCTGCAGGGTTGCAGGGAAATAATTTTCGCCAACAGGGCCTGGATATTTCATTTACAATTAATGAAGTTCCCTTTACTATGCACAGCATGGGCAGGCATAATATGGAGAATGCACTGGCAGCTTGTGCGGCAGCCCGTCTTTTAAACATACCCCTGGCTACTTGTGCCGGGGCGCTTAAAACCTATGAAGGAATATATCGCCGCCACCAGGTGCTGGGTAAAAAAAACGGAATATGGGTCATTGATGATTACGCTCACAACCCGGCCAAATGTGCGGCATCCATAAAAGCTTGTCAGCATGTAGCTGAAAAAGTAGTTGCCTGGTTTCAGCCGCATGGGTATGCACCCACCCGTTTTTTACGGCACGATTTTGTAAAAGAAATTGCTGATGCTTTGCGGCCGCAGGATGAAATCTGGATGAGCGAAATTTTTTATGCAGGAGGCACCACAATAAAAGATATCTCTGCCAATGATCTTATACAGGATATTAAAAAAACCGGTAAGCAGGCTTTTTTTGTTGAAAACAGGAATAATTTTTTAGCATCTGTTCGCCCCCATCTTGCAGCAGGAAATGTTTTGTTGCTCATGGGAGCCCGGGACCCCAGCCTGGAACAATTTAGTGAACAAATCTGGCAACAATTATAATTACAAATATTTTGACAACCTTATTTACCCATATTGGTTTACTGGCCGGCACAAGAGATACGCATCAATTATTAAGAGGCCACCAACTGGCCGACCTCCCTTGTATGGAAGATGCATATTTACTGGTGGAAGATGAACAAATAGCCGATTATGGTTACATGTACGAATTGGCATTAAAACTACCGCAACTACCCAAAAATATTATTGATGTACAGGGTAGATATATTTTACCTTGCTGGTGCGATAGTCATACACACTTAGTTTTTGCAGGCAGCCGTGAAAATGAATTTATATTTAAACTGCAGGGATTAAGCTATGCTGAAATTGCAGCAAAAGGTGGCGGTATTTTAAACTCAGCCAAAAAATTAAATGAAACCCGTGAGGAGGAATTGTTAAAACAAGCTGAAATCCGGTTACAGCAAGTGGCCGAACTGGGTACGGGCGCTATTGAAATGAAAAGTGGATATGGATTATCTGTAGCCGGTGAATTGAAAATGCTAAGGGTTATTAAACAACTAAAGCAAAGAAGTAAACTGAGCATAAAAGCCAGTTTTTTAGGCGCCCACACCTATCCTGAAGAATTTAAAAATAATCATGCCGGTTATATTAAATTAATATTAGAAGAAATGCTGCCTGTAATTGCGGCAGAAAATTTAGCCGATTATATTGATGTGTTTTGTGAAACCGGTTTTTTCTCACCCGCTGAAACCGAACAAATATGCAAGGCCGGCGCCTGTTACGGGCTGCGGCCTAAATTGCACGTGAACCAGCTCAATAGTATTGGGGGCATACAAACCGGTATGGCGGCACATGCCCTTTCACTCGATCATTTAGAAACCTTAACAGCAGAAGAGATCAGCCTCCTGGGCAAATTTGAAGGATGTAGTACTCTTTTACCAACCGCTGCATTTTTCCTTCGTATGCCATACCAGCCTGCACGTGCCCTAATTGGGGCCAATGCTGCGGTGGTGTTGGCTTCAGACTATAACCCCGGATCCTCACCCAGTGGAAATATGAACCTGGTAAATGCCATCAGTTGCATTCAAATGAAAATGTTTCCCCAGGAAGTAATTAATGCATCTACGCTCAATGGCGCTTATGCCATGGATCTGCAAAATGAAGTGGGCAGTATTACCATTGGCAAAAATGCAAACCTCATTCTTTTAAAACCCATCCCATCCCTGGCTTATCTTTTTTATAGTTTTGGGCTGAATCATATAGAAAAAGTAATGATACGGGGTAGTTGGGTATAGGCATTCTTTTCTTTTTTTTGATTAACCCATCGGGTTTAGGTATTTTGCTTGCCATTATTACAAAATGGTTTCAGCCGTTTTATCCATAAGTATGTTACTGCATAGCTTAATCTTTTATGGGTAAGATGAAAACATTTTTAAAAAATATTCATTTACAAATGAAACATTTTAAATTTTACAATAAGAAAGATATTTTATCGCTTACAAAAATTCGCCGGTTCGAAACACACCTAGGTGAGCGTATTCAAGTATTGCCTGAAGAAAACGGATGGCCGGAAAGCTTACAGCAATCACCTGCTAAATATGTATTGCTGGGCATCCCGGAAGATATTGGGGTACAGGCAAATTACGGGCAGCCGGGAGCCGATACCTGCTGGTACCCTTTTCTTAATCATTTTTTAAATATCCAGAGTAACGATTTTTTAACCGGGGAAGATATTTTACTGCTTGGTCATTTTGATTTTGGCGATCTTAAATACCTGATCGAAAATCATGCATATCATCCCGATGAATTGATAGATGCCTATCGCCATGCCGTGGTGAGTATTGATGAAGAGGTGGAGAATATTCTTAAAGTGATTGCATTTTACAATAAAATTCCCATTGTAGTGGGCGGTGGCCATAATAATGCCTATCCCATTATTAAAGCTGTTGCAAAAGGATTACATAAAAACGGGGCTACCCATATTGCCCAAATAAATTGTATTAACCTGGATGCCCATACTGATTATCGTCCATTGGAAGGGCGGCACAGTGGAAACCCGTTTCGCTATGCCGAAAACGATGGTTACCTGGGACGATATGCCATTGTGGGGATTCATGAAAATTATATACAGCAAAATGTATTGAATGATATTCATCAAAATCATTTTATACAGTACAATACCTACGAAGATATTTTTATTCATGAAAAGAAAAATTTCATACAGGCTGTGGCCCAGGCAACCGGGTTTACCGAAGATACCTTTACGGGCATAGAACTAGACCTGGACAGTATTGAGGGGGCGCTCAGCAGTGCCCGTACCCCATGCGGTATAAATAGCCTGCATGCCCGGCAGTTTATAAATTTCGTTGCTACCGATACCAAGGCCGCCTATTTACATATTTGTGAAGGAGCCTGCATTCAAAATGGTATACAAGATCATGTCACCGGTAAGCTCATCAGTTATTTAGTATCTGATTTTGTGAAAGCAAATGCTGAAAACCGGTTGAGATAACAGGCTAGCGAAGTAGTAACAGAGTTCCTTTTAAAATATCGTTGGTTTTATTATTTAACTGAATAATATACGTGTACGTGCCGGCCGGCATGGGGGTATTTTTATAATTTCCATCCCAGGGTATGTTTTGCCTGCCTGACTGGTAAACTAACTGTCCATACCTGTTGTACACCCATAATTCAAATTGAGGAAAAGCATTGAGTGCCGGGATATTCCAGGTATCATTGATTCCATTATTATCAGGGGTGAACACATTGGGAATATAAATATCGTTGTATAGTTTTACGGCTACTGTATCGATGCTGCTGCCACAATTATTTTTTGATATTACGATCAGTTGGTAGGTGATATCATTCATAGCATATACCGATGGGGTAAGGGAACGAATATTGGATAAGCCGGTTGAAGGAGTCCAGTAAAAATCGACATATTCACCGTTTATGGATCCTTCCAGGTTTATATAGGCTCCTTTCATTACCGCTTTATCGGGGCCTGCATCAGCCGTTGCTTTTGCAAAAACAGTTACTGAAATTGTTGCCGTATCGCTACACCCCTGGCTGTTAAAACCAATTATGTGATACATTGTTGTTTGCTGGGGTGATGCAAAGGGTGCAGCTATACTATCATTCGATAAACCGAATGCCGGTACCCATTTATACCGGCTTGCTCCCGCCACCTGCAGTTTTACTGAATCCATTTCGCAAATACGATATGCGTTATTTGTAATTTGCAAATGGGGAAGGGGTAACAGGCTCACATGGGTTTGCATAAGAACCCGGCAGCCTGCCTCATTACTTACTGTAACCGTATAATTGCCCGGCAGGGGTGCATGAATAACAATAAAATCTCCCTGTGCAGTAAATCCATTTGGCCCCGCCCAGCTATATTGGATGCCTCCTGTAGCTTGTAAAGATAAATTAGAACCCGCACACACAGGCCCGTAATTAGTAATAGAAGCGTTGGGGTTTTCATGAATGATGATTTCGATGGGGCTGCTATAAATACGGCAACCGGGCGCATTGATATTGCCCATTTCTGCAGCCACCAGCCTGTAACGATAACTACCAGCAAGCGTATTGCTTACAATAGGTACCGGCAATTGCAGGGTAGCATTGCCTGGTACATCTTGCCAGGCTTGCTGATTGTAGCTGCTTTGCCAATGAAATTCGGGCATATTATACCCGGGGCCTACCGTGCCCGAAATCATAAAATGCCCGGTATCACCTGCACAGAGATTCAGGGTATCTCCGGGGAAACCGTTTATAGAAGTTTGTAATTTAGGGCCGCAACTTCTAAAAGTAATATCATCTAAAGCTATATCGTTGCCGCAACCACCGGGGGCATTATTTACAATGCGTAAAACATAATCATGCACACCGGCAGGGGTACTGAAAAAGAAACCATATTGATTCCATTGCGGATTATTTGTACCCGGTATATTTCCGCTGCTGTATGATTGTAAAATATTTCCGCTTAAACTTTCAATAGTAAATGTTAGGTTGGGTTCTATACCGGCGCCATTACAGGAATTGGGTTTTAGTACATTCATAACCCATGCCGCAAACTCGTATAAACTGTTTCCACATAAACCCCTTACCGTATCTACATAAAAAGCGCTGGGTTGCAAGGAAGCATTCACCAGCATAAAATATCCATTCCCATTTTGAGTATGGTCGCTATTGAGTGTATGCCAGCTGCTGCCAAAACAGTTTTGAGTATTTGTTATTACGGTATAATACCCATCGTTCGGACAATCCGCTGCCAGGTATTGATAGCCCGTAGCTGCTGCAGCCAGCGCCGGACCCGGGTTTGTACCGGATCCAAAATTGATATTAATGATGGGGTCACCCAGGCTTCCATTACATAATTGTGCCCGGCTTACTAAACAAAAAAAGGAAAACAGCACACTAAAAAAAAGTGGTAACCTCATGAGGGTACAAATATCTGCATTTTAAAATGAAGAAACTACTTTCCCCTCGGCCTGGTGATGTACTGTAAAGTTTAATGAATTGGCAATAAAACAAAACCGGTTTGCTTCTGCATGCAAATTTTGCAGAAGGCTTAGCTGTGCCGCATCCCGGATGGTAACCCGGGGATGTAATGTAATGCCTGTAAATTTTCCGGAACCATTTTCTAATTCTGTCATAGTGCCGGTAGCCGTATCTGTATAATCCAATACTACGATGCCTGCCACCGAACATAAATGGAGAAACCAAAGCATATGGCAGCTTGAAACCGATGCTAATAAAAGTTCTTCGGGATTGTGTTTGGTATAGTCACCTTTAAATGCCGGGTCAGAAGAAGCCTGGATGGTTTCTTTATTTGTTACCTGTATAGTATGGCTTCGCTCATAGGCATGATAAGAAGCAGTGCCTCTGCCGTTATTGCCCGTCCAGGTGATGGTAACTTTATACGTGTGGTCTTTCAGCAATTTTATTTACACTAAATTAAAACGAATTTAATAAAAAATAATTTGCGGCATCTCAGTAACCCGCAGAGTAACGGTGTTGCCGGTAGCATTTATTATATTTCCATGGGTATTTAATGCAGGCTTTAAAATCTGATAAGGAATAAGTGCAGGTAAAGTAAGGATTTTATTTTCTTCTTTCCCACTATGGGTTTGTAACCAGGCGACGATTGCTTTTTTGTGGGAATTCTCTTTTAATTGATAATATTGCAAACGATAGTCATCATCTATCAGTTCTTTTTCAAAAACATAACCCTGTAACCGGGTTTTAAAAGTTTCAATAGCATACCAGGCCGGGCGGGGAATATATTGTTGTTTCCATTTATACACGGAATCATATTTTAATAATCCACTGGCATTAAAAGTGCCGCAGGTAGTACCATCGGCATATTGATCGGCCAGCCAGTATTGGTATAAAATAATACCGCGGCTGCAATGGAGTAACCAGTTCCGCAATAACCATTCAGATTGTATTTGCTCACTGGTTTTTTGTGCAAAGCTGTGAATGGCCATAAAGCTATTTCCCCAAAGGGTGGCTTCATTGCAATATGCACTGGGGTGTTTCATTTTTTCGGTATAGGCATCGTAGCCGCTTTCGGTATTAATGAGTGGGGTTCCAAAAAGCCTGGCAAAATAAATAGCGGTATCTAATTTTTGTTCCAGGTTAAAGCTTTTATTTTCGGGCATCAGCGCCTGGCCGCTGTTCCCGCTGCCTTGCATGCCTAAGCTGGTTGGGTAGGCGTGTATATTAAAAACATCAAAAGGTATATCGCCGTTTTTACGGTTATATTTCCACCACCACCACATGGCACGAATGTAGGTAGGGTTCACATTGGCCAACCCGGGGAAGATCAATTTCATTTGATCTTTATTTAGCCCGCTGTTTCTAATGCCCACGGGTTCGTTTTTAAATTGTACCGTATTATCATGGCCATCAAAATAGCAGCTCATCATAGCAGCCTGCTGGTAGGGATACATAAAACCAGCGCCTTTAAAGTTCAGGTCTCTTTCATTATCGGGTTCAATACTGCGATGCCCCAATACATAGAATGCCTTTGCCAATCTTTTTAAATTCCAGGCTGCCTGGGCATAACTGGCGGGTTTATCTGCAATCTCATTAAAAGTGCATATACCCTTATACCGGTCTGCTGTTTTTTCATTTATTAAATTACTGGGAATGGGTTTTTGGCCTGCCCAATCTCCACCGCTATTGTTGGTGGGGCTCACCATGCTGCTATCTGTCATGCTGCCCAATACATAATGTAATACAGAACCGCTTTTTATAATTCTTTCATTAAATGAGGCTTCTACATCACCGGCAGTGCCTGAAGGGTGTTTAAGACTCAGGTCTTTATTGAACAGGTAACATGCGGCAGCAAACCAACGAAGTCCGCCTGTCCATCCTTCGTCGTAATTTTTACCATCGGCGCTTTGTCCCATTTGAAAAACAATATTGGTTCCTATACTGCTATCTACGGTAATGGGGGCGAGTGGCTGATGCAATACTTCAGGCATATCCCTTTGTTTTAATTTACCATAAAAAACAATTTCTTTTATCATGCCTGCCTGGTTGCCATATATTAATTGCACAAACCGGGTATCGGTATGGAGGGGTAAGTCAATCCATTGCGAATGACTTACAGATCCGTCATCCAGGATACGCCCTGCTGTGGTATTATAGTGAAAAGGGGTTCCAGTATTAAAGAGCAATTCATTCTGGCGACTGCTTTTTTTAGGGGCCAGGTAAACACATATTTTCGTTAAAGTATATAAACCATCAAATTGAAATTCGTAACTAACGGGGCCCGGTACATTTTCGATGCGGTATGGATGGTATTCAAGTTGCAGGGCGCTGCTGGTAGCGGCATCAGCAAAATTCCACCATTCTTTTATCTTTTTTTCAGGTATTTCATCCGGACTGGATTGATCATTTATTTGCACATTGCTTTCCTGCTCATCAATAAAAGCATTTTCATTACCGGTAAGGGTAGGGTTTATTACGTGTATAACTTTTATTTTTTCCGATCCGTCCGATAAGGGCATTGCTTCCCTGCGATCCTGCCTGCCCCGGAGTAACAGGAATGTTGCAATGCCGATGAAGATAAGCGGGATGATGATTTTTTTCACCGTATAAAAATATTGCTTATCAGGCAGGGATAAAAATGTATTTGGCAATATGGTGAGGGGGTATGTGTACATGAAAAATTGTATCCGTAAATGCTTATCCCTCCAGCTCCATTATTTTTTCAAATACCGTTTCATACTCTGCATTCACTTTTTCTAATTCCTTCACTGCATTTTTATAATTGTTTTCTGCTTTTTTAAATTTTTCTTTATCAGAATAAGTGCCGGGCTCAGCTAATTGTTTTTCCCATTGGGTAGCTTCTTGTTGTAATGCCGTGGTGCGTTCTTCTAATTTTCGGAATTTATTTTTTAATTGCTGCAGTTCCTTTTTATGATCTGGTTGTATTTGTTTATTTGCAGTATCTGCCATTTCTTTTTTCATTACCGGATCTGCCGGTTTTTCATTTTTTGCTTTTTGTCTTTCCGCTATTCTTTTGTTTTTCCACTCTTCCCAGCCCGCATAGTCGCCTTTAAAGGCTACAATTTTATGATCTTCTATTTCCCATATTTTATTTGCAATACGGCTTATGAAATACCTGTCGTGGCTTACCAATATCAGGCTGCCTTCATATTTATTAAGCGCTTCTACCAGCAGGTCAACCGAGTGGATATCCAGGTGATTGGTAGGCTCATCCAGCATGAGAAAATTGGCTTTACTGGCAATCGTTTTGGCTAAGGCCACCCGGGCTCGTTCGCCACCGCTTAATACCTTTATTTTTTTATCTACGGCATCGCCGCTAAATAAAAATGCCCCGAGTAAACTGCGGATCTCCAGGTCGTTTTTTCCACTGCGGGCTTCATGCATTTCCTCTACCAGGTTATGATCCATATTGAGCGCTTCTAACTGGTGCTGGGCATAAAAGGATTCTACCACATTATGTCCCCATTCTCTTTGCCCTTCAAAAGGCTCCGTGCCGGCAATAATGCGGAGTAAAGTACTTTTTCCTTTTCCATTGGCTCCTATCAAAGCAATCTTATCGCCCCGGTCAATCTCTGCAGAAGCATCTTGGGTAATGATTACGTCTTTAAAACTTTTGTTCACATGTTTTAATGTGCAAATAATTTTACCGGGTTGTTTTTCTACTGCAAAATTTATTTTCATATTGGGCCGCTCCAGGTTCACATCTTCAATACGATCCAGCCTTTCTAATCTTTTTACGATACTTTGAGCCTGCGCTGCCTTGCTGGCTTTGGCTTTAAAGCGTTCTACAAACCTTTCCTGCTGGCGAATATAATCCTGCTGGTTTTCAAAAGCTTTCTTTTGAATATCTATACGCAATGCTTTTTCAGTTTCATAGAAACTATAATTACCGCTGTAAATATGTAATTGTTGCTGGTACAGTTCTACAATTTTAGTTACCATTCTATCTAAGAAAAACCTATCGTGGCTTACAATTACTACTGCACCGGGGTAATGTACCAGGTATTTTTCAAGCCATTCAATACTGGGCAAATCCAGGTGATTGGTGGGTTCATCCAGTAGCAGTACATCGGGTTTTTGCAATATCATTTTGGCAAGCAATNCCCGCATCCGCCATCCGCCGCTAAAATTTTTATATTTCTTGCTGAGCTCTGCATTTTCAAAACCCAGGCCCTGTAATATTTCTTCGGTGCGGTGTTGTATGCTATATCCGTCCAGCACTTCCATTTCGTGCAGCAATTCGGCATAATCATGCGCCAGTTTTTCATCGCCGGTACGGGCCAGTTCTTCGCCCAGTACTTCCATTTCTTTTTCTAATTGTTTCACCCGTTCAAATGCGCCCATGGCTACTTCTAAAATAGAATCTTCCGTATCAAATCCCAGGAGGTCCTGGTGTAAAAAGCCAATTGTGGTTTCTCTTCCTTTTTCTACTGTTCCCCTGGCGGGGCTGTATTGGCCCGTTAAAACTTTTAATAAAGTAGATTTGCCCGTTCCATTATATCCTATTAATCCTATTCGTTCATTGGGCTGTATATGCCAGGTGGCATCTTCCACAATGGTTCTTGCACCAAATTCAAACGTTACATCCTGCAGACCTAATAACATGATATTCCCTAATTTTAAGCGATAAAAGCGCAAAGTTGCACTAAAGTTTGTAAACTCACTTATATTAAATGCTTTTTAAAACAATATAAACAATTTTTTAAATGATGAGTGGTAAAAGCTTGCCATTGCTATATTTGGGATAAATAAGGGTTTTCTGTAATTTTGTAAAAATTGGAAATTTATATAAGACTATGAAAAAGACCCTGGCCCTGATTTTAATTTTAATAGCTGGTTTTTGTGTGTATTGGTTTATGCTGAGGAGTAAAAAGGCAAGCAAAGCGGATACTAGTGAAACACCTATAGCCCAGGCAAACCATTCGGCTGTTTTTAATAAAAGTGTTGATGCTGTAATTGCCGCTTATTTAACGGCGAAAGATGGCTTAACGAAAAATGATACTGCCGCAGCCAAAATGGGAACTACTCAAATGATTGCAGCCCTGGATCTTATTGATATGAAAGAATTGGCCAAAGATTCTAATGCGGTTATAGAAACTGCCCAGGCAAGCATTCAAGATGTAAAAGCAAATGCTGAATCATTATTGCGCCAAACCAGTATTGATGAAATGAGAAAAGATTTTAGCGCCATGACCGATATGATGTACCCTGCTTTTTTTAGCGCTGTAAAGTATGAAGGGCCACGGTTATATTTCTATCATTGCAATATGGCATTTAATAACCAGGGGGCAAATTGGATCACCAATATAAATGAACCTGATAATCCTTATATGGGTGGGCTGGCGCCCGATTGCAGTGAATTAAAAGATTCTATTGCCGGGCTGTCATTACATAATTAATACCAGGGTACCGCTCACAATCAGCAATCCGCCCAAAATTACTTTTGCATCCATAGGTTCCTTTAAAAAGATAAAAGAAAGGCCGATGGCTATTGCTACACTTAATTTGTCAATTGGCGCTACTTTAGATACCGGCCCCGTTTCCAGGGCTTTAAAATAAAATATCCAGGATAAGCCTGTTGCTATACCGGAAAGTACCAGGAAGATCATATTATTTTTACTCAGTGTTTTTATCTCTTTTATTTCTCCCGAAAAAGCAACAATACCCCATGCAATAAAAAGGATCACAACCGTACGGATGGCGGTAGCCAGGTTGCCGCTAATCCCTTTTACCCCCAGCTTAGCCAGTATGGCTGTAAGAGCAGCAAAAAATGCAGAGAGCAATGCATAGTATTTCCACATATAATCTTATTTCAGGTTTTTTAAAATTCAATTTCTTCCTAAGGCAGGTCTAATTTACATTTTTGTTTTTAAAGAAGGCCTTTTTGAATGAAGGGTAAACATTATTTTTGCCGGGATGAAAATAGAGACTACCACGCATGAACAGCATATATTTAAAACCATTGGCCAGGCAGCCGAAAACCTGGGTATTCCTGCCTTTGTAGTAGGTGGCTTTGTGAGAGATAAATTATTGAAGCGGCCTACCAAAGACCTGGATATCGTTTGCGTGGGTGATGGTATAGCATTGGCACATACGGTGGCCAAACAATTTTCACCAGTATCTTCTGTGAGCTTTTTTAAAAATTTTGGAACGGCTCAAATAAGGATTCCTGCCGGTGATGGCGAAGAAATAGAAATTGAATTTGTAGGTGCACGCAAAGAAAGTTACAGCCATTACAGCCGGAAACCCAACGTGGAACCCGGCAGTTTAAAAGATGACCAGGACCGCAGAGATTTTACTATAAATGCTTTGGCCATAAGTTTAAATAAGCCCGATTATGGCGAATTGTTAGACCCGTTTAATGGTGTAGCGGATCTTGAAAAAAAAATCATTCGCACTCCTTTGCAACCGGAAAAAACTTTTAGTGACGATCCGCTGAGGATGATGCGGGCCATCCGTTTTGCTGCACAACTGCATTTTACAATCTTACCCGAAGCCTGCGAAGCCATTAGCCGGATGGCCGATAGGATAACAATAATAAGCAAAGAACGAATTGCCGACGAACTCAATAAAATATTACTAAGTACAAAACCCTCTGTCGGGTTTGACCTCTTATATAAAACCGGGTTATTAAAAATCATATTCCCACAAATGACGGCGCTGGCCGGGGCCGAATATATTGATGGGCATGGGCATAAAGATAATTTTTATCATACCCTGCAGGTCATTGATAATATTTCAAAAACCACTCCTGATCTTTGGTTGCGCTGGGCTGCTGTGTTGCATGATATTGGCAAGCCGGCCACAAAAAAATTTGAAGAAGGCCATGGCTGGACCTTTCACGGGCATGAAGTGGTAGGCGGGCGAATGGTACCTAAAATATTTGCCCAGCTCAAGTTGCCGCAAAATGAAAAAATGCGTTTTGTAAGAAAAATGGTAGAGTTGCATTTAAGGCCCATCAGCCTGAGCCGGGACGAAATAACCGATTCTGCCATACGCAGGTTATTGTTTGATGCCGGTGACGACCTGGAATCGCTGATGTTACTTTGCGAAGCAGATATCACCAGCAAGAATAAACAAAAAGTAAAACGGTATTTAGAAAATTTTGAACTGGTACGCCAGCGATGTGCCGAAGTGGAAGCCAGTGACCATATCCGTAACTGGCAACCTCCCATTACAGGTGAAATCATCATGCAAACTTTTCATTTACCTCCCTCAAAACCGGTAGGTATTATTAAAGATGCCATACGGAATGCCATTTTAGATGGAGCCGTTACCGGCGATTATGAGGCGGCCTACCAATATATGATCAAAGTGGCAGCAGGTATGGGTTACCAACCTACCGGCCAGGATATAAAATAGGTTACATTTTCATTACCGGGAGTAGGCATTCATTCCATTTTTAATCTTTATCTTTACTTTATGGCTATTTTAAAATTTAGAATATATTGGGAAGAAGACGAAAGTGTTTACCGGGATATTGCCATTAAGCATTTGCAGAATTTTTATGACCTGCACCTGGAAATATTAAAATCTTTCGAGTTTGACAATAAACACAAAGCAACATTTTTTCGCAGTAATGATAACTGGCAGCGGGGCCGTGAAATCAGCGTGGAAAAATATGATAAGCCATACAAAGTAGACCCGCTTATTATGGCCGAAACTACCATTGGCTCGCAAATAGCAGACCCCAATCAGAAATTCATTTACGAATACGATTTTAATAAGAACTGGCATTTCATGGTAGAGCTGATACTGGTAGAAAAAGAAGAAAACGGCAAATTAGATTACCCGGTTTGCGTTCGTAAAGAAGGATTGGCTCCCTCGCAATATGGTACCAAAGGTTTGGTAGATAAACGCCTGGCCGAAATGGAAGAAAAATACGACCTGCAACCCGATGCCTTAAAAGAAGGATATGGTAGCGAAGGCGATGAAGTAAACGAGGAAACCGAAGAATCTGATGAACTTGCTGATGATGGTAATGCCGGCAACGATGGGTATTAATGCCGGACTTTGATAAATTCATTTCATTTTCCAAAACTAAAGTTACTTGCAGCCAAAAACCTGCATTATTATTTGTGGCCCTACAGCAATAGGGAAAACTGCCGTTGCCATTGATGTGGCAACCCATTTTAATACAGCCATTATTTCGGCAGATAGCCGGCAATGCTATCGGGAACTCAATATTGGGGTAGCCCGCCCTTCGCCGGAGGAATTGCATAAAGTGAAACATTATTTTATTGCCTCACATAGCATCCATCAAAATATTACCGCTGCCCATTTTGAGCGCTATGCTTTAGAAAAAGTAAATGATATTTTTAAACAAAAACAGGTAGCCGTAATGGTAGGCGGTACCGGCCTTTACATAAAGGCATTTTGCCAGGGGCTTGATGCCGTGCCTGCTATACCTGAAAAGATAAGAGCCACATTACAACAGGAATATGAAGAAAAAGGATTGGCATGGCTAACCGCAGCCTTACAGGAAAAAGATCCTTTCTATGCAAGCGAAGGTGAAATGAAAAATCCGCAACGTATGTTACGGGCATTAGAGGTAATGGTACACACGGGTGTTTCTATTAAGCAATTACAAAAAGGAAACCGGGAAAAAAGAGATTTTAATATTGTGCAGGTATGCCTGCAATTACCCAGGGAAATTTTATATCAAAAAATTAATCGGCGGGTAGATGCTATGATGGAGCAGGGATTAGTAAACGAAGTAAAATCTTTGTACGCATACCGGCATTTAAATGCATTACAAACAGTAGGGTATTCCGAGTTATTTGATTTTTTAGACGGAAAAATAAGTTTGCTGCATGCCGTACAATTAATAAAGCAACATACCCGCAACTACGCAAAACGGCAGGATACCTGGTTTAAAAAGCAACCGGGGATGCTTTTCAGCAACCCCGATGTAAAATCAGTGATAGATATGCTTAAAACTTAAAACCAATGGTAGCAGCCATGCTACCGCCGGTTGTTTTTAATTGGCTAAATGTATTTTGCCTGTCTTGCAATAAATAGGGGAAATCATTGTCTTTACTTAAATTATAAATATAAGTAAGGTCTGCAAAAAAGCCTTTATCCCGGTAACCCAGGCCGGCGCTTAGCAATGTTTTACTGGCTTTCAGGGCATTGTCCTTATAAGGGTTTCCATAATAAGCAAAGCCCAGGCGGGTCATAATGGTATTAAATTTCAGTTCGCCACCTACCCTGAAATTTAAAGCAGATTTATAATAATCTTTTACCACCTGGTTCAGGTCTTTATAATATTGTTTGGCATCGGGCGCTACAGTAGATGTGTATGTGCCAAACCGGGAAGCGCCATAATTTAAAAATTCTATATCGGCAGTAATAAATCCTTTTTGTTTAGAAACATCGGCAATTTCACGCAATACATAAGAAGCGCTCAGGATGGCTTTCCAGGGATTGGAGATGCGGTAATCTGCCTCGCCGGGTTTGCCATTGGTAAATGTATTAGATGAAACAGAATAATTTTCGGCTGCGCCGGATGGCGATTCTAACTGGGTGCTTAAACTGCTGCTGTGTTCTTCGCTGGTGAAAATAAAGGAGGGGCTATGTAAAGCAAGCCCGATGCGGATATATTCTCTTGGACGAAAAATGACACCGAGCTTCAGGTTTACGCCCCCGCCAATCACTTTGTAATGATCGGTATAAGAAAAAGATTTAAATCCATTGCTGGTAGAAGAGGAGGTATCTGTTTCTATAGCCGTGGTGGTTGTATTTACATTTACAATGGGTAAGCCAAGGGTTCCGCCAAAAAGCCATTTATCGTTGGTATTTACAGCAGCGCCAATACCCAGTTCGTAAATACCCCCTTTTGTTTCTTTGCTGAACTGTTGCTTCAGTGCATTGCCCGCATCCAGCAGGTTCTCGGTAGCGGCCCTTATTTGCAGGTCGCCATTTACCCGTACGGTATCTATCAGGTAAGTATATAAAGCAGGTGCAACCGTATAAGGAATGGATGAATTGGTATTAAGCACTTCGTCAATACTCAACCCGGATTTTGCAAATTCTTCTGCAAAGCGCTCGGCATATGAGCTATAGTTATTCAGGCCGGTGTAGCTGATATAATTATTTAAATTGGCCGTTTGGGTAAAAGCAATGGCAAGCGCCACACTTTTTCGGCCCCGGGTATTGGGGCCTATGCCCGATACATAACCACTGGGCCCCAGGGTGATCATATTCCGGTTCAAAGAAGTATGTGTACCCCTAAAATCGGCGCTGTTTTGTAAAAAAGAAAACTGGGGCGATACTACAATATCCCGGGTGCGATAAAAGCCCAGCCCGGCAGGGTTCACAAAAGTGGCCGAAATATCACCTCCCAAAGATCCCATAGCGCCGCCTACGGCCAGGATGCGGGCGGTACCATTTTGCGGATACCAGCTGTACAGTTTTGCATCTTCTACGGTTTGCGCCTGGGTAGAAAATGTAATGGATAAACATATTACTACCGGTATAATTTTTTTCATATTATAATGATGAGTTCTTAAGTAAAAAGATTTTAGTTACCACGGCCAGGCCTGTTCACTGAGCCGGAAGAGGATCCGGAACTATTGCCCGAAGAAGACGATGGGGTGGAGGAACGGGGTTCGTAACTCCGGGTACTATTATCGGGGCTGCTGTACGTATTTCTTGATTTGCGGCTTTCCGGTAAAATTACCCGCCTGTTATAACTGCTGTTGCTGTTATTATACAAATCCCTTGAACTGATTACGGCAGGTGACTTTGTTTTAGGATCGCTAAATGTACTACGGGGCTGTGTATATACGGCCAGGTTCGATTTCCTGATCGCTGTATTCCTGGGGGTAATGTAGGCATAAGGATTATACGTATATACCGGTACAGGATAATAAAACGGGTTGTAATAATACCCGGTATTATAGCCATAGTAATAAGGACTGTAATTGTGGCCGTAATAATTATACCCGTAATTGTAACCGTAATAATTATAATCATAATCCAGGTAACGCCAGCGTGGGTCATAAGTACGCATTCTGATGATTCTTTCATCCGGATCGGCATATCGCACTACATCATCCTGGCGGGTATCATAGGTATTGATGTTACGGGCAGGTGAATAATATACATCATCTACCATTTGGGTACTTTTATACGAACTGGTGCAGGCAGAAAATAATATTCCTGCAAGCAACGCAAAATATAAGTAATGTTTTTTCATGATGGCTTTTTTTAAACTTTTAACGGCTATAAAGTTCCTCAATATTTAGTTACAAGACTATTAAATTCAGGTAGTTGCTGTTAAAGATGTGCTAAATGGCGCATATAAAAAAATAATGGGGATTCATTGCTCATTTTGCCAGGGTGAGTCCGCCGAACCTGGGTTTCTGTGACATAATAATTTTTAATAAACCCCGCCTTCGTCAAGCTCAGGCTGACATTGGGTTATGGGTGAGTCCGCCGAACCCGGGTTTCTGTGACATAATAATTTTTAATAAACCCCGCCTTCGTCAAGCTCAGGCTGACATTGGGTTATGGGTGAGCCCGCCGAACCCGGGTTTTTGTGACATAAAAATTTTTAATAAACCCCGCCTTCGTCAAGCTCAGGCTGACATTTGGTTATGGGCGAGCCCGCCGAACCCGGGTTTCTGTGGCATAATAATTTTTAATAACCCCCGCCTTCGTCAAGCTCAGGCTGACATTGGGTTATGGGTGAGTCCGCCGAAACCGGGTTTCTGTGACATAATAATTTTTAATAAACCCCGCCTTCGTCAAGCTCAGGCTGACATTGGGTTATGGGTGAGCCCGCCGAACCCGGGTTTTTGTGGCATAATAATTTTTAATAACCCCCGCCTTCGTCAAGCTCAGGCTGACAGCAATATGTTTTAAATTACCCCGCCCTCACCAGGCTCTTGCTTGCATCTAAAACCGTTTCATGTAAAAAATGCCGGAACAAGCCCGGCATTTAAATATAATTATTTAACAATAATTTTAATGAACAGTGGCAATAGCACATCCCACTACATTACTGGTAGCAGGTTTCACTTCTTTTCCGGTAAGCATTACATCCATCGCATCTTTTAAATACTTAGTGCTTACCAGGGTAGCATCAGCAGGGCTATCATCAATAGCGCCATGGTAAACTAAACTCAGGCTGCTGTTAAATAAAAAGCATTCAGGAGTACGTGTTGCGCCAAACGCATTGGCCAATACACTTTTTGCATCCAATACATAACTCCAGTTATATTTTTCCTGTTCGTAAAATACTTTCATGGCTTCATAGCTGTCGGCACCGTCTCTTTGAGCTTCGTTGCTGTTTATCATGATAAAACCAATATCATTCGCTTTTGCATAAGCAGCAATTTCTTTAGTACGGGTAATATTTTTTATTACATCTGTGCAGCCATTACTGCTAAACATTACCAAAACACCATTTGATTTGGCAGCTTCTTTAATGGTAATATTATACCCGGTAGAAATGTCCATCATCGGGAATTTTGCTTCAGGAAGTTTAGACCCGATAGCCAGGGGTTCACCCACATTAAATGATAAAAGGGCCAGTGCACAAATTGGCGCCAGTGTAAGTAAAAATTTCTTCATATCAAGTTTTTAAGGAAATAAAAGTAATGAATTTTTACATTTTTTCCCGTTATATTTTAGCCGATTCCGGTTTATGAAAAAATAGAAGGGCTTTTAGGAATTACCCGCTTTATCGGTTCGGTTGCTCTTAAGCGCATGGATGCTCACATTCAGTTCAAAACCAATGAGCAGGGCCAGGGAATTAATAAAGATAAGCGCCATCACCATCATAATAGTGCCAATAGAGCCATACAATGCATTATAACGGGCAAAATTATTTACAAAAAAGGCAAATCCCAGGGTTGCCAGTAAGCAAAGAAAAGTGGTGAGTATAACGCCGGGGCTTATAAAATTCCATCTTTTGGTAACGGCCGGTGCATACCTGAAAATAAAGCCTATAGCAAAGAATACCAGCAATATGATGAACACCCAGCGGCTGTACTGGATCAGTGTTTTTATCCAGTTTGATTTCACCAGGAAGTTGAGCACATTGCCTTGTAATACCAGCAGTACAATATAAGCCAGCAACAAGCCAAACAAAACCAGCGATAGCCGAATGGCAATTCCCCGTTTATGAAGCCCCTTGCGATTGGTGAAACCTGCGTAGTCTTTATTAAAAGAACGCATAATCCCCATCATAGCATTGGAGGCAAAGAACAGCGATAATACCACACCAAATGATAATAGGCCAATGCGGTTATTATCAATAAAACTATCAATAAACTCAATAACCCCCTGGTTGTAGGTCCTGGCCGGTATAATATCAAAAATAAGCCGGTGAAGCTGTATTTTAATATTGCGCCGGGATATAAAAGGCAGGTTGGGGATAAGCGTAAATATAAAAAGCAGCGAAGGCGGCAGCGACATGATAAAATGGTAAGAGATGGCTGCTGCCCTTTCGGTAAGGCTTTGTTTTTTTATTTGACGGCTGTAAAATCTTAATACATCGTATAAAGGCAGGCCCTGGAAACCCGGCAGGTATATATGTTTGCTTTTATTTAGCAGGAAGGCAACAGGCGCCCAGTTTAATATGATGCGTTGTATTTTTAGCACCTCATAACATTATTTACGGCTTAAGATAAGGCTATCCAATGCTTTTTGATAAGCTCTTGCATAAATTAAATGCTCAGCATAGGTTTCGGCAAAGTTAGAGGAACCATCAAAACTGGGGCTGGCAACAAAAAACAGGTAATTAGTTTCCGGGGCATGTAATACGGCATCAATGGTATTGGCAGAAGGGGTACAAATAGGCCCGGGAGGCAACCCGCTATTGCGGTAAGTATTATAAGCAGAAGCCACATCCAGGTGGCCCCGTAAAATCCTTTTTAATGCAAAATTGCGGAGTGCATATTTTACGGTAGGGTCTGCTTCCAGCCGCATACCCTTGCGCATGCGGTTCAGGTACACGCTGGCAATTTTTGCTTTATCCGCTGCATTATTGGTTTCTTCTTCTATAATGCTGGCCATCGTATATACTTCTCTTGGGCTTAGCCCTTCGGCTTTTGCCCTGGCCCTGCGTTCCGGGGTCCAGAATTTTTCCTGTTCCTCATCCAGCCTTTGAAACAGTTTCTCAAAAGAGCTGTTCCATTTTAATAAATAAGTATTGGGAATGATGGCGGTCATCGCCGTATTGGTATCCAAACCAAATCTTTTTAAAGAATCGTTACTCAATAAAAATCTAATCGCATCTAAAGAATCTACTTCAAAATGATTCGCTATTTTTTGTGCCAGGTCTTCCTTGGTGCGGAGTTTATTGATCACTAAGCGAACAGGTGTTTGCCTGCCGGAACGTAACATTTTCACTAAGTTATAAAGGCTACTTCTATTTTTAATTTCGTATTTGCCCGGCCTGGTATTTTGTGGGTACCCGGCTTTTTTTGAGAGCTGATCAAATATAAAACCATTACGAATGATCTTATTTTTAAGCAAATCTTCTTTTACCTGCTGGTAAGATGCGCCTGTATGTATATAAAAGAATTTGCCTTCGGGAGCTTTTACCGTGGGGCCAAAAACAAGCCAGGCAATATAAGCACAAGCTAACAGCAAAGTAATAAATACAAGAGTGAATATTTTTCTCATCATTTTATAAAATACCCCGGTTTTATTTTGTAAGAGTGAAGATAAAGATAACGGCTCAAATCATTTTAGCCTTCATTTATTCCTGTTAATACTTGTTTACTTTTTTTTTGAAAAATGCGTACCATAATCATTCAAATGAAATAATTTTTTTTTACTTTTAAATAAGAGAATCCTTTTTAGCCCTTTTTTAATAAAACAATGCCCAAAATTTTTACAACAAAATAACCCATTATCAATAGGCAACCTCTGCTCGCTGCTTTAGCGAAAGGCCACGAGCCAGGTAAATGTGTACATATGAGGAAATTGAAAAAAGCGCCACTTTGGATACTCAATTTTAATCTGTACTGTGAGTAAGGAACGGCGAAGCCATACAGTTACCCATCATATTAATCTTAAAATAATAGTGGTATGAATACGATTACATTATACCCGTTGCTGCATAGAGGGGGCGAAAATATTGCCATTAGTTTTGAAAAAAGCAGTCCGTTTTATAGCTGCGTTAGACAAATAAAGCAGGTAAAATGGAGCCAAACGAATCATTGCTGGTATTTGCCAATGAGCCGGGAAAATTATAATCATATTATTTCGGCGTTTGGGCATAAAGCCATAGTGAATAAGACCCCTTTACAGGAGTGGTTACAAAAAAAGAGAGAAGTAGAAGCCAGTTTAGCGCCGGTTTCTAAAGAGCCGGCCAGGGTGCCGGTATCAAAAACCACTGCTTTTACATTAAGTAATCAAAACCTGGAAGCATTAAAAAGGTATGTGGAGCACTTAACGCTGCATGCATACAGTAACAGTACCATTCATACCTATCGCAATGAGTTTTTACAATTATTGCAAAGATTAAAAGATAAGCCAGTGCATAGCCTTACGGCAGATGATCTGAGGGATTATATGCATTACTTGCTAAGCCGTGAGAAGATCAGCGAAAATACAGCCCATAGCAGGCTCAATGCATTGAAATATTATTTTGAGCAAGTGTTGGGCAAAGAAAAATTCTTTTGTGAGATACCCCGCCCTAAAAAAACGCAGCAGTTACCCAGGGTATTTAGCCAGGAAGATATTGCATCCATAATAAACAATGTGCGCAACCTAAAGCACAAAACGATGCTGATGCTGGCATATAGTGCCGGGTTGCGGGTAAGTGAAGTAGTATCTGTAAAAACATACCAGGTTGACAGTAAGCGTATGAACATTTTCATAAGCCAGGCAAAAGGTAAAAAAGACAGGATCGTAACCTTAAGCCCTGTAATGCTGGTGATGTTAAGGGAATATGCAAAAGTGTATAAGCCCGATAAAAAGGGGTATTTATTTGCAGGCTCCGAAAAGGGGAGTGCTTACAGTACCCGAAGTTTGCAGCAGGTATTATGTACCGCCAAAAGGCTGGCTGGGGTTACCCGGCCGGGAAGCATACACAGTTTACGTCATAGTTTTGCTACCCATTTAATAGAAAAGGGGACAGATGTAACGATGATACAAAAGCTATTAGGTCATAATGATTTAAAAACGACCTTAATATACCTGCATACCAGCAATAAAGACCTGCTAAAGATTATCAGTCCGCTCGATTCACTAGATTTAAAATAGTTGTATTTATGCAACCCCATCCTTTATGCGTTTTTTTTCATAATATACTGGTAATAAGCAGCGTTAGAAAAGTTGTTAATTTATAAAACAAGCGTATATTAGCGTAAATACATACGTTGCCTGCAATGCCATTGAACAGTCCGTTTATCAACCAATTTTCCCCGACAAGACAGCCTTAAATAACTGCATTTCGCTGACTTGACATTTATACATTAAATTTGAACTAATTAAGTTAGCAAGACAAATGAAAGTACAAGAACCGCTGTTTGATTACGTTAGCCCTGACACAGATTACGAAATCAAAAAAGGTGACTGTTTGACCGTTCTCAAAAAGATTGAAGATGGCAAGTTTGACCTTATATTGACTTCACCGCCTTATAATGTTGGTAAGTCTTACGAGACAAAGACCAGCATTGAAAAATATCTTGAAACACAGGAAGAGATTATAGACGAATTGGTGCGGACACTTTCCGACAAAGGAAACCTTTGTTGGCAAGTTGGTAACTACGTTGACAAAGGCGAAGTGTTTCCGCTTGACATTTTTTATTATCAAATATTCAAGAAACACGGACTAAAACTTCGCAATCGTATCATCTGGCATTTTGGACACGGACTTCATGCCTCAAACCGCTTTAGCGGACGTTATGAAACGATACTTTGGTTCAGCAAAACAGACGATTACATTTTCAATCTTGACAATGTAAGAGTGCCATCAAAATATCCTGGCAAGCGACATTTCAAAGGACCAAAGAAAGGACAGGTATCAGGCAACCCATTAGGGAAAAACCCAAGCGACATTTGGGAAATTATTGAACAAGATTGGGACAAAGCAATGTGGAATATTCCAAACGTAAAATCAAATCATCCTGAAAAGGTTGACCATCCTTGCCAATTTCCGATTGAATTAGTTGAACGTTGTGTTTTAGCATTGACAGAAGAAAATAGTTGGGTTCTTGACCCGTTTGCTGGTGTTGGCTCAACTGTTATTGGTGCAATAAAAAATAAACGCAATGCTATTGGCATAGAAAAAGAAGATGCCTATTGCAAAATAGCAAGACAAAGGATAAATGAATTGAAAGAGGGAATGCTAAAAGTAAGACCTATCAATAAACCTATTCACAAGCCAAGCGGTAATGACAAAGTTTCAAGAGTTCCCGAAGAATGGCTTACTTTAAATTTCACAAACGGACATTAAATGAAAATAGCACAAAAGTATTCCCACTTGAATGGAGAAGAATATTTAATTGTACATCACAACAATCTTTATAAAGAAATAAAGGAAGTAATTGCCAGCATTGATGCCGATAAACTAAGAACGAAAATCAGCAAAGAGAAAAGGAAAATTGGAAACAGTTTACTATCTCCTATTGAATTGAACGAGGCATTCAATAATGAATTTTACAAACGTAAATGGGAAGAAAGCCGTTATAATTATTACATCACTCTTAACCGTGAACTAATGGAAAAGAGTGTGCTAATGTCGGCTAAGGAACAAAAGGAATTTCTTATTGCAAATGGCGAAAAAGAGCCGATTTACAGTTATAATCAAACTGATTTTGTCAAAGATAAAATTGCCGTAGAAGTTCAATTCGGCAAATATGCTTTCGTAGCGTTTGACTTGTTTGTAAAACATATGCTGTTTTATTCAGGTGGCGTTATCAACTTAGGAATTGAAATTTTGCCGACAAAGAAAATGCAAGCACAAATGAGCAGTGGCGTTGCTTATTATGAAGGCGAAGTTTACAACGTAATGAGACAAGGACGCAATAGTCCGCCAGTTCCCTTATTAATTTTAGGCATTGAGCCATAGCGACAGACGAGGCACATGCAGGCAACATGGGTATTGCCAAAATGCAGGCTGACGCAAGCCGTGTTTCAACTTTTGTAATTCTGTTGGGCTGCATATCCAGCTTGACCTTATCTATTTAGCTATGTGCATATCATCATCTTTTTTATCTTTACTCAGCAGCGGTTAGCCGGAGCGGACGGAATTCTATTCCCTGCACTTCGGCAATACCTGTCCGTTAGTGGCAAGGCTATGACGACACAACCCGACAGACAAATTAAGTTCTTTTTGATATTTCATATTTTAGTAGTTGCTTAAATAAGCAAATTGACTATCTTTGCATTATGGACAACATTTCTTGCATACGACAACAGGCGGACATTAAACAAATAAACCGTTGCAAAGACCGAGTTTCAGAACTGAACGGTTCGTTTGACTATTTATCGAACGGACTTGAATTGGCGGGNAACAACGTAAGACTGAAAATCCTGTTCCTACTTTACGAAGAGAAACAACTTTGCGTTTGCGACCTGAGTGACATTCTCGGAATGACCATTTCGGCAATTTCACAACATCTCAGAAAACTCAAAGACAGAAAACTCATTGAAACGGAAAGGCAAGCACAAACCATTTTCTACTCATTGACAAAAGAGTATGAAAAAATGCTCAAACCGTTTTTCAAAATACTTAACGAAAACAAAATATTAGAAACAATATGAAAACAGACAACAAACTTATCGGTGCAGGACTTTTAACAGCAATCGCAGCATCACTTTGTTGCATCACACCAGTATTGGCTCTTATTGCTGGGACAAGCGGACTTGCTTCTACTTTTTCGTGGCTCGAACCTTTCCGACCGTATTTCATTGGTTTGACAATTTTGGTTCTTGGTTTTTCTTGGTATCAAAAGTTAAAACCCAAAAAGCAAATTGACTGCAATTGCGAATCGGAAGAAAAACCAAAATTTATTCAATCGAAAATGTTTTTAGGAATAGTAACAGCATTTGCAATAGTAATGCTCGCCTTTCCTTATTATGCTCACATTTTTTATCCAAAGACAGAAAAACAAGTCATTGTGGTTGACAAATCAAATGTTCAGACAGTTGAGTTTACCATTAGCGGTATGACTTGTGCAAGTTGTGAAGAACACGTAAACCACGAAGTGAATAAACTTTCGGGTATTATCAAATCAACCGCTTCATTCGAAAATGAAAACGCAATTGTAGAATTTGATAACTCAAAAACGAACATTGCCGAAATTGAAAAAGCAATCAACGGAACAGGATATTCAGTAACAGACAAAAAAGAGAAATAAAATGGAAATCATATTACAATCAACAATCACTTGCCCAAACTGTGGGCACAAAAAGGAAGAAACTATGCCGACAGACGCTTGCCAATATTTTTACGAATGTGAAAATTGCAAGACCGTTTTAAAACCACAGCAAGGCGACTGTTGCGTTTATTGCAGTTATGGAAGTGTAAAATGTCCGCCAATTCAACAAGACAAGAAATGTTGCTGACAAAAGATAAATAAGCCCAGCCACTAACAGCGGTTTGGCGTAATGGCGGGTGCAGTGCTTCGTATGACAGTTTTGTGGTAGGTTCAAGTGCAGTTCTTCGATTAAACTTTTGTGCTAAAAATCCGCCACTACGCCAAGCCGCAAACCGTTACCGGCAAGTGTAGGTGACAGACACAAACAAGATAACGGAGACAAACAAAATGATAAAAAACCTAGAAGGAATTAAAATCACGACTGACAAAATACTCTTTTTCGATATGGACGGAACTTTAGTTGACACCAATCTTGCAAATTTTTCAGCTTACAAAAATGCTGTTAATTCTGTATTGCAGACAGAAACCAATCTAGTTTACAATCCTGAAATCAGATTTAATCGAAGTGTGCTTAAAGCCAGCTTTCCTCACTTGACAGACAAAGAACTTGAAAAAGTGATTCAAATAAAAGAGAGTTTATACGATGAATTTCTAAATGTGACTACACTTATAGATGAAAATGTAGCAGTGCTTTTAAAATATTCAAAATCCAATCAGACATATTTAGTTACTAATTGCCGCAAGGACAGAGCATTAAAAACCCTCAATCATTTTGGACTTACAGATAAGTTCACAAATATTTTCTACAGAGTAATTGACGACAAAAACAAAAAGGTAAACAAATTTGAAAATGCACTTTCAATATTGGGCGTTCCGCCCAATATTGTTATAGCTTTTGAGAATGAAGAAACAGAAAAACTAGATGCAATTCAAGCAGGGATTCCTTGTGAAAATATTTATGATTTAACAAAATAAACAATACAATATGTATCAATTCAACAGCAATCATTTTTTTCAAATTACTGAAAGGCTTAAAATAAGGTCACATGGTAACGCAGCTTATGGTAGTCAAGATGAACCGAATTGGTCTGACATCATGCAAACTGGACGATTTTGTAGAATCTATGGATTATATGAAGATGCCATTTGGTGCTACAATCAAGCAATAGAATTGATAGATTTCCTGCCCATTCCAATTGAAGGTAAGAATAAAATGAAGTCAGGCTCTCTTTCAGCAAAAGCTATGTGTCTGTCAACAATGGGAAATAACACTGAAGCAATTGAAGTTTGTGATAATGCAATACTACTCATGCCAGAAAATTTCGAAGCTTTTTGTAATAAGGGAATTGCATTAAATAATATTGGAAAATATAATGACGCAATTTTTGCTCATAAAAAAGCAATTTCAATAAAGCCTGATTTTGCAAATTCATGGAATGCAATTGGCAATATTATGGTGGACCAAATAATGGATTACAAGAATGCAATACCATATCTAGACAAAGCAATTGAACTATCTGATGGACAAGACACCCATGCTTGGATTAATAAGGGAAATGCCCTTTCTCATTTAGGAAAAATAGAAGAGGCATTTCTTTGTTGGGAAACTGCTTATGAAATTGAACCCGAGAAAAATGTTCATGCGATGCTAAATAAAGCCATTTGGTTATTTAAAGGTAATAATAAAAAAGAAGAAGCTCTAAAATTACTAAATGAGGTGAAGGAGCAAATTAGCTTTGAAAATCCTTTTCATAATCAACTATCTCAACTTTACAACAGAATATCAAGTGAAAACTAAACGATATGTTGAATTGCGAATTTTGGAAGCAATTGAATACATCAAATATTCAGATGAAGACAGCTGGAGTTTTGTTGTTAGAGTAGGCGATAAAAAAATTTGTTTCACTGGCGAAAAGATAGAAGAAAGTGAATTAGAAAAGAAAAATGAAGCGATAGAGAGATTTACCGAAGCATTAGAATTAATGGATTTTAGCGTTGATAAAGTGCAAATAATCGAATTAATCAATGATTTGAAAGTAGTAAAACTTTTCAAATACATAAATGAGTGCATTAATGAATTAGACAGCTTTAGAGATAACGAAATAACGAACACCATGAATACATTTACAATTACATCTAATGAATTTTTAAATAGGAATACTCAAGCTTATTATCGATATGACTACACAACATACGGAACCGAAGGAAACCCTGATTTTATAAATCATTTAAAAAATCAATTCGGTGATACAAATGTTTCAACCCTACAAAATGCAGTAAATGAACTGATAAAAGTTCTTCAAGAAGATTTGCCGAAAATAAAAAGTCTTCACAATACTAACCTGACTGTTTGTGTAATACCAAGAGCAAAAGCAGAAAGTCATTACTCAGACAATCAAAAACTATTCAAAAGATTGATTTCAAGCGTTGTTGACAAACTTAGTGGTTTTACAAATGGGACAAGCCATATGATACGAAATATCAATACAAGGACAACCCATATGAATAGAAGTGGTTATGGAGGAGATGGAGATATGCCTTACGTAGGAATTACAAAAGCAACCTGTAAAATTTCAAGTGACGTTCGAGGTAAAGACATTCTACTCATTGATGATATTTATACCAAAGGTGTAAATATTGACGAGGACGCAATCCAAGCTCTATTAGATAATGGTGCAAAAAGTGTAATTTTTTACGCAGTTGCAAAGACATTCAAAGGTGGAATCAAACAAATAGTTCGTCCACAAGTGATTAATGACGATGATGATGATTTGCCTTTTTAAAAGAATAATAACTTTGAAACGAATTTAAAATGAAATATACAGAGAACTCAATAAACATTCTAACTGCTAAATCCTACAAAGGAATTGGTAATGCTTGGATTGTCAAAAATTTGAAGGGTAACGAAAGTGTAGATACTATCGTGACCCTACTTAACAAGACAATTAAAGGAGAACAAACAGATGTTGAAGAATTTGAAAGATTAAAAAGAGATTTTGAAAATAAGCTTGTTGCAAAATTTGAAAATTGTTGTGATGGATTTGTAGCGTTAGGCGACAAAAATTTTCCACAGCACAGAGGAATTGTCAAGGAAAGCGAGAAGCCAATATTTTTATTCTATAAAGGAGATATTGATTTGTTAAGTATAGAGAACAAAAATATTTCCGTCATAGGACTACTGAACCCAGAAGGAGATATAGAAGAAAGAGAGAGAAAAATAGTTGCTCAGTTTGTTAAAAATGGAGCAACTATTGTAAGTGGTTTAGCATTTGGTTGCGACAGCATTTCTCACCAACAGACTTTGGATTCTAATGGTAAAACAGTTGCAATCCTACCAAGTCCATTAAACAACATTTTGCCTGCGAGAAACAAGGGATTGGCATTTCAAATAGTAGAAGAAGGCGGACTACTTGTAACTGAATATGGGAATGACTTTAAAAGTCAAATGGAATTAAGTAGCCGTTATAAAGAACGAGACCGATTACAAGCTTTGTTTTGCGACACAGTAGTTTTAGCAGCTAGTTATGCTCAAAATTCAGCCGAAAGATGGAAGATGTTTGGTCAAAAACTAGACAGCGGAGCACGTTTAGCAATGGGTTTTGCTAAAGACTATAATATACCCCGTGCAGTAATGTATGACCAAATTATAGACGAAGACAATCCAATGTTTGACTTGAATAGAGACCTTATCAAAGAGCAGAAAGACATAACAATTATAACCAAGGAAAACTACATTGAGACAGTTGAAAAAATAATGAATAAGAAACCGACAGTAAAAACAACAATTCCTGTTCAAAAAAACCTTTTCGACTAAGTGACTACAACGCAAAGTTTCAATGAAGAACACCAGCCGGTAACAGCGGTTTGGCGTAATGGCGGGTGCAGTGCTTCGTATGACAGTTTTGTGGTAGGTTCAAGTGCAGTTCTTCGATTGAACTTTTGTGCTAAAAATCCGCCACTACGCCAAGCCGCGGCACGTTGGCAGCAATACAAAACTAAACTATGCAAAAGTTCATAACGACATTCCTACTTTGCTTTTTATTGACACAGGTCTTTGGTCAGACACAACGTAAGGTTTCATTGTACTTGCAGGGACAATTCAACAAGACAATCTACGACAGAACAATTGGTAATAACCCGTGGGGTATGGGTTTAGGACTTCAAGCGTTTGTAAACAATTCCTCTAAATTCAAACCGATAATTGATTTCACTGCCGACGCTTACTTGGAAGACGACAAAGTTTTGCGTTTAAATCCTGACGACACTCCCATTGACGACATCGGCGGCATGGTCAATCTTTTTGCTGGTGCGTCTTATCATCCCACCGAAAAGGTGTACATATCGTTTGTGACTGGACCGAGCTTCATCAGCGGACGGACACTTCTTGGAATAAAGCCTTCTTTCGGCTTTTACTTTTCGCCGACACAAAAGTGGACAGGAAAAGTTTCTTACATCAACATCTTCAACCGTGACAAAAGAACAAATGAAGACTTCGGCTCCGTAAGCCTTTCCCTTGGTGTGAGACTTTTTTGACATGTACATGCTGCCAACATTGGCTTGCAGCTATGCCGGCTGACGAAACGCAGGATCGACATTTTGTTCGCTAATCAACAGCAGTTCCGGCTGAAAGAACGCAGGTGAGCAATTGAATAAAATTTGTATTTTGGTTTTTTAATCGGCTTCAGTTGCCAGGCTGACGAATTTCAAATATCGGCACAGCAGCAAGCCTTCAACGTTAGCAGTAAGCCTAAAAGACGACAGTGCAACCATAAACAGACGACTAAAAACTGAGAAAAAGTAAACCATTTTGACAAGTGAACACGGACATAGAAACGATACAACAAACGGACAGCGAGTAAGCCGACACTCATTGCCCGACCCTTCGTGTTTTATTTTTTTTCCCACCGCACAAAAAAATTTGAAATTCTTCCACTGCACAAATGGCACATTTGCAAAACCGCACAAGCCAACGCCAAAGCCAAGTTTTGCAAAAGAGCCATTTCTTGCCAACGCACTAAAGATCGACATTAATATCAATCACAAGGTTAAAATTCCGTATTTTGACCGTTTAAAATAATTTGAATAAAGACAAGCGACAATGATAAATTTTCAAGAAAGAGCAAACGACATTTGGAGTATAGCAAACCTGCTAAGAGGTTACTATAAACAACACGACTATGGTAAAGTGATTTTGCCTTTCACTATTCTAAGACGGTTGGACGAACTTCTCGAACCGACCAAAGATGCAGTTCTTGCAGAAGCGGAAGCCTTGAACAAATTAGAGAAGGACGATAAAGCCAAAACTAAAAACTACACCGAACTAAGAGAATTAAAACTGAATAAGATAAGCGGATACCGCTTTCATAACAGAAGTAAATACACGTTGAAAAAGTTGGTGGCTGACGCCACCAATCTTCAACCGAATTTGCGGAATTATATAAACGGCTTTTCTATTCAAGGACGAGAAATTTTTGAATACTTCGAGTTTGACAAGCAGATTGCCAAATTGGATGAAGGCAATTTATTATTTGAGGTTACAAAACAGTTTTCCGAGAAATCATATAAAGACCTTGACACACTTGGAATGGGTTATGTGTTTGAGCATTTGATTAGAAAATTTGCTGAAGCAAGTAACGAAACCGCAGGGGAACACTTTACACCACGAGAAATTATTGAATTGATGGTGAACATTCTTTTTGTTGAAGACAGCAAAGCCCTGACCAAAGAAGGAATTGTAAGAACAATGTATGACCCAGCTTGCGGGACAGGCGGTATGCTTTCAGTGGCTGAAATGCACTTGAAAGGAATGAACGAAAAAGCAAGATTGGAACTTTTCGGTCAAGAAATTAACCCTGAAAGTTATGCAATCTGTAAATCGGAAATGCTGATTAAAGGGCAAAACCCTTCTCAAATAAAATTTGGCAATACGTTTACAACAGACGGACTTGAAAAAGAGAAGTTTGATTATATGCTTTCCAATCCGCCCTTTGGTGTGGAATGGAAAAAAGAAGAAAAAGTAATTAAAGCCGAATATGAAAAGTTAGGTTTTGCAGGGCGTTTTGGCCCAGGACTGCCAAGAATAAATGACGGTTCATTGCTTTTCCTTTTGCATATGATGAGCAAAATGAAAGACGAAACCACAGGAACAAGAATAGGAATTATTTTTAATGGTAGCCCATTGTTTAATGGTGGTGCAGGAAGCGGAGAAAGTGAAATCAGAAAATGGATAATTGAAAAAGATTATTTAGAAACCATTATTGCCCTGCCAGACCAATTGTTTTACAACACAGGCATAAGCACTTATTTATGGATTGTAACCAACCGCAAGAGTGCCAACCGAAAAGGTAAAGTACAATTGATTAACGCTACTTCTTACTTTAAAGACGGAAGTTCAAAAGACAGTGTAAGAAGTTTGGGCAGCAAACGTAAATTCATTTCGCCTGAACAGATTGAAGAAATAACCAAGATTTACGGAGAGTTTGAAGAAAGCAAGGTTTGTAAGATTTTCGATAATGCAGACTTTGCTTATCACCGCATTACGGTTGACCGTCCAAAGAAAGACGAAAACGGAAAGATACTGAAAGACAAAAAAGGAAATCCTTTGGCTGATGCAGATTTTAGAGACAATGAAAATGTGCCTTTCAAAGAAAGCATTGAAGAATATTTTAAACGTGAAGTATTGCCACACGTGCCTGATGCTTGGATTGACCACAGCAAAACAAAAGTGGGTTACGAAATCAATATGACTAAATACTTCTACGAGTTTAAACCGCTTCGTTCTTTGGAAGAAATACGACAAGACATTATGAAGTTGGAAGAAGAAACCGAAGGCCTAATTCAAACAGTAATTAAGTAATGAGCAAGCAGATAGAATATATTGATACGGGTGTAAATTGGTTGGGCAAAATCCCGAGCACTTGGGAAAGTAAGCGTATTAAAATGCTTACCCGAGTGAAACGTGGTGCTTCACCACGACCAATTGACAACCCCATTTACTTTGACGAAGATGGCGAATTTGCTTGGGTAAGAATTGCTGATGTAACAGCAAGCGAAAGATATTTAGAAAACACAACACAAAGGCTTTCTGAATTAGGAAGTTCTTTAAGCGTAAAGCGTTACCCTGATGATTTCTTTTTGAGCATTGCAGGAACAGTAGGAAAACCAATCATTACAAAAATCAAATGTTGTATTCACGATGGTTTTGTGTATTTCCCTGACTTAAAA
>JGI26528J50254_1000211_pt1 | contig 47388 bp, 43 predicted proteins | sample ThiBiot_300_plan_FD_50254 | JGI IMG/M metagenome (IMG submission 50254)
TACTTCTCTTACGCGATTGAACTTTCAAGGCGACCGTGCATGGGAAAAAAGCACTCCGGTTGCCGATACATCACTTTACTCCGTACACCTGCATTAAAGCCCGGTCGCAGCGCCCCTCCGCTGCCCGATCCCGCTTCGCGGGTCCCTCGTGCCGCGCTCCGGGACGCCCCCTCGTGCCGCGCTCCAAGCGCCACCGGTACCAGTGGTACCAGAAAGAGTGATGGTACTGGTGCTACCCGTCCCTATAAACCGGAGATACAGTATGGATACAACAAAAGGTGTGCCCTGAAGTTGCGTTCATTGCGCTATCATTACAATGACACGGAAGACAATAAAAAAGACAGGCAAAAAGAACAGGAACAGGGCACAAGATACGGATCTGATTGTAGTCGCATGGAGCTGGAAGAAATACAAGAATCCAGGGATATAACGGAAACAACGGATATACTTGCCGAAAGAAAAAAGGAGGAAGGATGAACCATCGCATGACACTCGCCCTGGCCGCGGCAGCGCTGTTTGCGGTCATGGCAGGCAGCGCGTCTGCCCAATCGTTTGAAGGCCGCAAGAAATGCAGTTCCTGTCACAAGAGCCAGGCCGAATCCTGGGGCAGCACGGCGCACGCCAAGGCCATGGATTCGCTGAAGCCCAACAACAAGGCCGAAGCCAAGAAGAAGGCCAAGCTCGATCCTGCCAAGGACTACACCAAGGACAAGGACTGTGTCGGCTGTCATGTGGATGGCTGGGGCAAGGAAGGCGGCTACACGATTGACGATCCGAGCAAGTTTTTGACCGGGGTGGGCTGCGAATCCTGCCACGGACCCGGCTCCAAGTATCGCGGCATCCATCGCAAGGCCGGGGCCGCATTCGAGAAATCGAAGAAGACCGCCTCCCGCCAGGTGCTGGCCGATGCCGAGCAGGACTTCGGCTTCGAGGAAAGCTGCAATGCCTGCCACATGAACTACAAGGGCAGCCCGTGGAAGGGTGCGAAGGAACCCTACACCCCCTTCACCCCGGAAGTGGACAAGAAATACACCTTCGACTTTGACAAGTACGTCAAGGACACCAAGGCCATGCACGAACACTACAAGCTCGACGGCGTCTTCACGGGCGATCCGAAGTTCAAGTACCACGATGAATTCCAGAAGAGCGCCAAGGTAGGCGAGAAAGGCTCGGACGACTGACATGGCGATGAAGACAGGCAGCGCCCTTCTGGTGGGCGCACTCTTGGGGGTGGTGATGGTGGCGGTGGTACTGGGCGGCGAAGCGGCCGTCTCCACCACCGAATTCTGCACCAGTTGCCACTCCATGACCTATCCTGCCGAGGAGTTGAAGGATTCCTCGCACTATGGCGCTCTTGGCGCCAACCCCGGCTGCAAGGACTGCCATATCCCGCAGGGATTGCAGAACTTCCACCTGGCGGTGGCGACCCACGTGGTGGACGGGGCGCGCGAACTCTATCTCGAGATGGTCAACGACTACTCCACGCTGGAGAAATTCAACGAGCGTCGCCTGATCATGGCGCACGATGCGCGCATGAATCTCAAGAAATGGGACAGCCGCACCTGCCGCGCCTGCCACAGGAATCCGCAGCCTCCCGGAGCGGATGCCAAGGCTGCGCACAAGAAGATGGAGACGGAAGGGGCCACNTGCATCGACTGTCACCAGAACCTGGTGCACAAGGAGGTTGCGGAAACCGATCTGAACGAGAGCATCAAGCAGGGCAAGATGGTGCTCAAGCCCGAAAAAAAGGATGAGGACGACGAAGAAGAGGAAGACGAGGAGTAATAATCAGCCGGTTCGCTGGCGGTTGTTATTCTGATTCCCTCGAAACGCCCGACAACAATACGGGTAATTTTCCTGTCCAACCACTGTTTTCGGCAGCAACCGGAAACAGTGGTTTTGTTTCATGGAGGCATCGATTTCGTATTCCTGCCTATCCTCGCGCAGAAACGCCAAAAAGAAATCCCGGATGTATGGTATGGTTCACACTTTATAGTTGTATAAGCCTCCATACCGGTTAAATTAGCTCTCGGACTCCTGATAGCTGTCCCCAACACAAGATCAAGAAATGTTACGCAACTTTCCCAAACCAGGTATTCCATATGCTCATAGAATGCGCGACTACTTTATCGCCGCGCTCACTTTTCTTTGTGTAGCGATCAGCCTGAACCTGGATGCGACCGGCAGTCTCGCGCAGCAAAACTTCATGGGATTGATCGCATGGACGTTTCTGTTCGGACTGCTGATGGGTGAAAATAAAGAAGTGCGGATGCAGGTGATCATTGCGGTCGCTTTCGCTACTGCAGGTGAGCATTTTGCTTCCATTTACATGCAGGGCTACACCTATCGTTTTGGAAATGTGCCCGCTTACGTGCCTCCCGGACATGGCATGGTTTATCTTACCGCCGTCGCTCTGGCTCGCTCCGGCCTCTTCCTGAGGTATTCCAGAAGAATAGCGGCTTTCGTGGTCCTGACTTGCGGCATCTGGTCGCTCTGGGGGATCAGCGGATACCCCGAGCAGGGGGACCAGGTAGGGGCGCTGCTATTTTGCGTGTTTCTGATATATCTTTTCAAAGGCCGCTCCCCAATGGTTTATCTGGCAGCCTTTTTTATTACCACCTGGCTGGAGTTGATCGGCACCGCAGCGGGAACATGGAAGTGGGCTACCATAGAACCCGTCCTCAGCCTGTCCCAGGGGAATCCGCCAAGCGGTGTGGCTGCCTGGTATTGCCTCGTCGATGCGGTAGCGATTGGTGGCGCACCGGTATTATTGCGCGTTTTTACGAAAAGCGGCGAATGGATCAAAGGAACCAAGCCCGAAAGCATCCGCCAGCAGGCAAGAAATGATTAAGGATGAATGAATTTTATAATTTGCAGAGAGTCTAAATTTTAGATTACTGGTATACGTTAATACTATACGCCTTAATAAGTTCGACGTGTCACAAACAGACCAATGCTGTTCAACGCTCTACAGGGCGTTAGTTTCTTCATCTTCTATAACCATTGTCGTACATCATTTCCTTATCTATAAATCATCCTCCTCCGACTGCACTGGCACCCCGTGTCATGCGGCCTCGAAGTATTGAATATGTCGTTTACCCAACTTAATTTAACGCCCGAGATTCTGCGCGCCATAGCGGATCAAGGCTATACCGACCCAACTCCGATTCAGGCCCAGGCAATTCCCCGTATCCTCGAAGGCAGGGATATCATGGGCGCAGCACAGACCGGTACCGGCAAGACCGCGAGTTTTACATTGCCGACGTTAAATCTCCTGCAGCCCGGCGCTAACACCAGCGCCTCTCCCGCCCGACACCCCATCCGTACGCTGATTCTCGTCCCCACGCGCGAACTCGCTATCCAGGTGCACGAGAGCGTAAAAACGTATGGCAAGTACCTTCCATTGAGATATGCCGCGGTTTACGGCGGAGTGGATATGGAACCGCAGGCTCGTGAATTGCGGACAGGAATCGAAATTCTGGTGGCAACGCCGGGACGCCTGTTGGATCATGTTCAGCAGAAGGCCATCAACTTATCCAAGGTAGAGATCCTCATACTGGATGAAGCCGACCGGATGCTCGACATGGGTTTCTTGCCGGATATCAAGCGCATTCTTGCATTGCTGCCGCCCAAACGCCAGAGCCTGATGTTTTCGGCCACATTTTCCGACGAGATCAAGAAACTCGCTGGGAAGCTTCTGAGAGAGCCGGTACTGGTCGAAGTCGCGAAGCGCAACACCATCACTGAATTGATAACGCATGTAGTGTATCCTGTGGCTCGCGAGCGCAAGCGTGAATTGCTGGCGCACCTCATCAAGTCGCAAGATCTGAAACAGGTTCTGGTATTCGCCCGAACCAAGCATGGAGCGAGCCGGCTGGCCCACCAGCTGGAACGGGACCACATCAGCGCAACAGCGATTCACGGGGATAAAACCCAGCCGCAGCGTACCGAAGCGCTTACAAAATTCAAACAGGGCGAGGTCCGCGTTCTGGTGGCGACCGACGTCGCTGCCAGGGGATTGGACATCGAAGAGCTGCCGCACGTGGTCAATTTCGAATTGCCGACAAATCCCGAGGACTACGTGCATCGCATTGGCCGCACAGGCCGCGCTGGAACCAGGGGCGATGCCGTGTCACTCGTATGCGAGGATGAGGCGGAATTACTCAAAGGCATCGAGAAGCTGCTCAAATTCAGCCTGGAATCGAAAACAATTCCAGGTTTCGAGCCGGAAACCATGGCTGCTCAAGGGGAAGCTGCCATATCGCAGGCAAGAATCGACCATAGATCCAGCCAATCGATCGAGAAGAAATCTGCCGGATCGCAGCCGCGGAAACTGGAGCAGGCAAATTCAATTGTGTCGCCTAACGGGGCCAGGGGTAAAACTGCCAGGAATTCCAAGGAGTATGCAGGCTCCCGAAAAACTGGCAAATTGCCGGAGGATCCGCTCTTTACTCAGCCCTATACACCCGGCGCATTTTCCGGAGAGTCTCCGGACAAAGCCAGCACCAGGTCCGAAACATCTTCGCCGGAAAAACGGTTTGACTATTTCGGCCATAAGCAGCAAAAAAAACCCATTCCCGCATTGTTCATGCCGCCGCGCAATCAAAGCAAGCAGGGGCAGGAAGGGTGAATTCCGTTTTGTGCGGTTGACGGAAAACACCCGCAGGTTGAACTGAAGACTGGCAATGGGAAAGCGCCTGACCAGGATTTATACGCGGACTGGCGATGATGGAACCACCGGGCTGGGGGACGGCACCCGCTCTTCCAAGCGGGGCCTGCGCATCGAAGCCATGGGTACGGTGGACGAACTCAACAGTTTCATTGGCCTGTTGCTTGCGGAAACGCTGGATGGCGAAACCAGGATAAAACTGGAAGATATCCAGCACGAACTGTTCGATCTGGGTGGGGATGTATGCATCCCGGGGCGGGTTACCATCAGCAGCGGACAGGTCGACCGCCTGGAGGCGCAACTGGATCATTACAACGAAGCGCTACCGGCGCTCAGGGAATTCATACTTCCCGGCGGCACCCGCGCCGCTTCATTATGCCACGTTGCCCGCGCGGTATGCCGGCGGGCCGAAAGGCGGTTCGTAGAGCTCTACCAGGCAGAAACGTCAGTTCCTGTACATCTTCAGTATCTCAACCGGCTGTCGGATTTTCTGTTCGTGTTATGCCGCTTCCTGAATCAGCAGCAAGGCGTGGAGGACGTGATGTGGCAGCCCGGCAAGACTACCGTCTGAAACCTCTTCCTGCGCCGGAATCATCTGCTCTTTGCGGTATCCGCATCCTTTCGACGGAAACCGTCGATCACCAGCAATACCGCCCCCAGCGAAATCGCTGAATCCGCCACGTTGAAGGCCGGCCAGTGATAGCCCGCCACATGGAAATCCAGAAAGTCGACGACATGACCCAGGGTAGCGCGGTCCCATAAATTCCCCAGGGCGCCGCCCAGGATCAGGCTCAAAGCGATGCAGAAAAGTCTGTCTGCCGCATGCCTGTACAGCAAAAAAACGATCAATATGGAGGCGCCTGCGGAAACGGTTGTGAAAAACCAGCGCTGCCACCCTCCCGCATCGCTCAGGAAACTGAACGCCGCTCCCGCGTTATATGCCAGCACCAGATTGAAGAAACCGGTCAGCGGCACATGCTCGCCATAATCCAATACGCCCTCTATCCAGCGCTTCGTGACGAAATCGAGCACCACTACGATCAGTGCAATAACCAGGCTTACCCAAAGCTTCATATAAGCCTGTTCCCGCAAACGGCTTGTTCAAGCATATCGTCTGACCTCACCCGCCCCATACAGGTTGGATACGCATCGCCCGCAAATGGTCGGGTGTTCCCTGTCCACACCTACATCCTGCCGATAATGCCAGCACCGTTCGCATTTCGGGTGGGCGCTGGGCGTTACGGCAACGCTTTCCCCTTCCAGTTTGTCAGTGTGAACGGCCTGCGCTGCCGAGGTGATCATGACAAGCCGGAGATCATCGCCTAGCGACTCCAGCAGCGAAAAGTCATCCCCAGCGACGCGAATCCGCACCTCGGCTGCAAGCGAAGAACCGATCTTTCCCGAGGCGCGTGACTCCTCCAGGGCTTTCTGAACCTGCGAGCGCAACTCCCGAATCCTGCTCCAGCGCGCCACCAGCGCCGCCTCATCCGGCTGCTGCGGAAGCTTGTGCCACGTATGCAGGAAAACGCTGTTACTCAGATCTCCCGAATCGCCGTGGAGATACTGCCATACCTCCTCGGAGGTAAAGCTGAGGATGGGCGCAAACGAGCGCACCAGGCTATGGGCAATGTGATACAGCGCGCTTTGGGCGGAACGACGCGGAAGACCGTGGGCGCTGGCTGTATACAGCCGGTCCTTGAGGACGTCGAGGTAGAAGCCGCCCAGGTCCTCCGAACAGAAATTATGCAAGCGATGCACGATCAGATGAAAATCAAAGTTGCGGTAGTCTTCCACCACTTCATCCTGCAGCCTTCTCGTAAAGGCCAGAATGTAGCGGTCTATTTCCAGCCATTGCCCGATGGGTACGGCATCGGTCGATGAATCAAAATCTGCAAGATTGGCAAGCAGAAAACGCAGCGTATTGCGTATCCGCCGATAACTCTCCACCACCCGCTTCAGGATTTCATCCGATATCGAAAGCTCTCCCGAATAATCCGTGGACCCCACCCATAATCGCAGGATATCCGCCCCCGAGGTATCCATCACCTTCTGCGGCGCGATCACATTTCCTTTGGATTTGCTCATCTTATGGCCATGCCCGTCCACCACGAAGCCATGCGTGAGCAGGGCATCGTAAGGCGCGCGCCCGTCGATCGCGCAACCGGTGAGCAGGGAAGACTGGAACCATCCGCGGTGCTGGTCCGACCCTTCCAGGTAAAGGTCGGCCGGATACTTGAGCTGCGGATCAGGCTTCAGAACCGTATCGTGCGTCGTACCCGAATCGAACCATACATCCAGTGTGTCCGTCAGCTTCTTGTAAGCTTGCGCTTCCTCTCCCAGGAGTTCCTTTGCATCCAGGCGGAACCATGCTTCGATCCCTTCCTGCTCCACCCGTTGAGCAACCTGCTCCAGCAGTTCGCTCGTGCGCGGGTGCAGTTCATGGGTTTCCTTGTTGACGAAAAGCGCCATCGGCACGCCCCAGTTGCGCTGGCGCGAAATACACCAGTCGGGCCGGTTGTTCACCATCGCTTCCAGCCGGGCCCTCCCCCAGGACGGGTAAAAGGCGGTTGCCTCCACCGCGGCTGTCGCCGACTCGCGCAGCGATTGTGCAATGTTGTCATTGCGCGAGACTTCCTTGTCCATGGATATGAACCACTGCGGTGTCGCGCGGAAGATGATCGGCGTGCGATGCCGCCAGCAGTGCGGGTAGCTGTGTTGAAGCTTTTCGTTCTTCAACAAGAGACCGCTCTTCTCCAATGCCTGTATTACCACCTCGTTCGCCTTCCATACGGAAAGCCCGCCGACGAGCGGCACAGAATCGAAGAAGCGCCCGTCATCCCCCACCGGATTATCCACCGGCAAACCGTACTTCTGGCCCACCACATAATCGTCCACCCCATGCGCAGGAGCGGTATGCACCGCACCTGTTCCCGCATCCATGGTGACATGCTCTCCCAGAATGATGGGCACCTGCCGCGGGTAAAACGGGTGCTGCAGCAGCATGTGTTCCAAGGCATCGCCAACACATCTGCCCGCAATACGCACCCCAGCTTTTGCGATTCCGTAGCGCTGCAGGGCATTGTCAACGAGGGCATCGGCCAGAAGTAAGAACTCACTTCCAGTGTCGATTGCAACATATTCTTCACTGGGATTCAGACTCACCGCCTGGTTGGCCGGCAAGGTCCAGGGGGTGGTCGTCCAGATAACGACATAAACGGGTTTGTCATCATGGGCAGCCTTATGCGGCAAACCCTCCGATGGCTTCAAGACCTTTTGCCAGAATGCCGCCGGATCAGCCACCCTGAATTTCACATCTATCGCAGGCGAGGTCTTGTCCTCATATTCGACTTCCGCTTCGGCCAATGCCGAGCCGCAATCGATACACCAGTTGACCGGCTTTTGCCCCTGGTAGAGATAGCCGTTTTCATGGATTTTGCCCAATGCGCGGATAATGCCGGCCTCCGTGCGGTAATTCATGGTGAGGTAAGGGTTATCCCAATCGCCCAGGACACCGAGGCGGATGAAATCCGCTTTCTGCCGCGCAACCTGTTCTTTCGCAAAAGCACGGCACAGCTCGCGCACCTTATCCCCCGGCAGATTCTTGCCGTACTTTTTTTCGATCTGGTGCTCGATCGGCAGGCCATGGCAATCCCAGCCCGGTACGTAGGGCGCATCGAAGCCCGCCAGAGTCTTCGACTTGATGATGATGTCTTTCAGTATCTTGTTCACCGCATGCCCGATGTGTATATCCCCGTTGGCATATGGCGGCCCGTCGTGCAGCACGAACCTGGGGCGGCCTTTGCAGGCTTCCCGGATTCTCCGGTAAAGATTCTTTTCTTCCCATGCTTTGAGCATCACAGGCTCTCGCTTCGCGAGATCGCCGCGCATCGGGAAAGGCGTATCGGGCAGATTCAGCGTTTTTTTATAATCGGTCATGAAATATTTAAAATGTAGCCATGGCAGTCTTATCTTTGAGCAGCCTTATCCTTGCACAAGCTTCTTTTCAGAAAGAGCGGGAGCACCGGATAACGAGGAGAAGTACTTCTTTGCATTGTCCACATCCCGGCCAATCTGCCTGGTCAGCGCCTCGAGGTCGGAATATTTTTCCTCGTCACGCAGCTTGTGAAGAAAATGCACCCGCAAATGGCGGCCATAAATATCCTGGTCGAAATCGAACAAGTGGACCTCCAGCACCGGCTTGCCATGCTCGTGCACAGTGGGACGCACCCCCAGGCTTGCAACGCCCCGCAGTGTATCCAATGAAGGCACTTCCAATGAAGAGCGCGTCTCGTTCCCCGGAGTTTCCATCTCGACTTCAACAGCAAAGATTCCCGCTAGCGGCGGCCGGTTATGCTTGAGCTGGATGTTCGCGGTGGGAAACCCGATCTTCTTGCCCAGCTTGTCGCCATCCACCACGCGCCCGCTGATGCTGTAGTATCGGCCCAGCAGGCATTTGACCAGGTCGAGTTCACCCGCCGCCAGTGCATCGCGAACGGCCGTGCTCGAAACGCGCAGACCGTTTACGGTAAAGCCCGGCATTTCTTCCACCTCGAAACCACACTCTGCCGAAAATGCCTTGAGCATCTCATAATCGCCGGCACGGCGTGCACCGAAGCGAAAGTCGTCTCCCACCAGAACCCAGCGCGCAGCCAGACCCTGCTGAAGGATGCGGACAATGAAATCCTCCGCCGGAATCCGGGCAAAATCGAAATCGAAACGGCAAATATGCACCCGTTCCACCCCGGCTGCCGCCAGCAACTCCAGCTTCTCCCGCAGGCTGGTGAGGCGCGTGGGCGCCTTGTCCGGCGCGAAAAATTCGCGCGGATGAGGTTCGAAAATCATGACGCATGATTCGAGGCCAAGCCGGTCAGCCGCCTTTTTCAGGCGCGCAAGCATCGCCTGGTGCCCCAGATGCACCCCATCGAAATTGCCGATGGTGAGCGCAACCGGCGTATCAGCCTGAACGGGAATGCCATGGGAAATGCGCATGCCTATTGCTGCTAAAATGCTGAATTGTAGCCTGTTTGGACGAGTTTCAGGCAGCCGATTTTCAATAAAGGAGTTTCTCTTCGGTGAGCATGAGTTTCCCGGTGATTTTTGGAGGTAAGCCCGCTATGTTCCGTGCTCATATAAGAGTGATAAAGTCCCCTCTCCCTGGCAGAGAGAGGTCAGTGCTGGNCCTTTCGCCCGCCGTTCGTCCAGAATGCTCTCTCTCCCTTGCAGGGAGAGAGATGGAGAGAGGGCTATGTCAGCATCTTAACCGCTGCCGCTTGATTCCTTCATACCCATTCGCCTTGAGCTTGTCGAAGAGTGAATGTAAATACGTCGGTCATTGTTTGACAAAAAAATCATACCGTTTCCCAGACTGCTCCCGTCTTTATCTTGTACGCTGGATTCCAACAGAATTGGCGCTATGTTACAATTTCGCCGGTTAAAGACCTGTACCTGAATCGCCTGTTACAGGACAATCGTTTTAACAGGACAAATCGTTTTAAAAGGCCAAGTAGCTCAGTCGGTAGAGCAGAGGACTGAAAATCCTTGTGTCGGTGGTTCGATTCCGCCCTTGGCCACCAAATTCCAACTCCCACCACTCTCGGTCGGTGGTTGTTTTGTACTATCCATTTGTGCTAACTCCCGTGTGTTCTCGCGGACTCCTGCGGGTTTTGCAGGCCACCTCATCTGACGGAAAGGCGCCTCGGCCTTTTCTCTCTGCCAGGGGAACCTCCCCTTTTCGCCCGAAGTCCGCAAAGCGGCACAAACAAAGAGTAAGTCGAGATCGCCAAGACACTTCGGTTCAGATATTTCCGCCAAGCTTTGTCATAGGGGCGGCTGGCTGACGCTAGATGAGATCAACGTGAGGGGATATGCGAACAATGACATTGGCTTGGAGTAAGAGCGATGAGCCGGGGCGCTTGCCAGCACGGGAGGTTCCTCGCAATTGCGGTCAACTGCTTGGTCGTCTCAATGAGCTACTGCCGTTTCTGTATATCGCGCAGTACGGTGCGTCAGGACGAGACCTGCGCGCCAGAATGACGGATGTTGTGCCGGGCCTCTTCGCCGTCGGCGCACGCACGGGCGGAGATCGCCCGGGCATTGCACCACGCGTCGGCCTGATCCTTCCCTTGCGTTTGTGCTGCGACGAGAAGGCGCGCGCAGCACTTCAGGAAATTCCTGTGCTGATCGGCGATCAGGAGCACCTCACGCTGTCGGACAAACGGCGGGCGGTTCAGGCCAGGCTTCATGAAGTGTTTGGCGGTGAGTTGATGATCGCCGACAAGGAAAGTCTGGATGGCTTCTTTGCGTTCAAGCCCGGCCCCGGCCTCTTCCGGAGACTCCATGAGTCGTTCGACTACGTCACCGAAGTTACCGACAATCCGGCGGGAATCGTTCGCGTCACAGGTATGGCACGCTTCCATTGGAGTACCTACGGCCAACTTATGGAGTGGTATCACGGCCAGCGCAGGTCGGACCGTTTCGGCGCGTGGTCAGCACTCACGCCGTTTTTCGTCTCCGGCAACACAGGAGTGCTGCATTCCTACAGCACTGACCGGTGGGCGCGCGCAGGCTTGATCACGCCAGCGGAGGAGCCATCCAAGTGGTTCGTGATTCGCCCCGGCTTGCCCGATGCCAGGATCAGCATTCAGCTGGAGATGCAGGAATATGGATGGGCGAAACTGCACCTGACACTCGATGCTGTCACGGCAACGATTTATCTGTCAGATGTATTTGACCCATTCGACGAGTTGGTTGCGTGGGGCCGGGAAATCGACGAAGGCGACCTGCCGATTCAGATCGAAATCGACGAGGAAGGACACGAAGCCGTGCTGACGGTGTTGCGCACCGAGAACCCGGAGCGCGTCTTGCTGCGGGTGACCCGGAAATATTCGGACGAGGTCTTGCTGGAGGGCATTACGGCGCGCGCCACCCTGGCTGCCGCGTTGAAAACCGAGTTGCGCCGCTTCTTCACAATGGAATTTGATCCGGGACATTGGGACATGGGACGCGATGACGATCCCGAAGATGACTATATCCAGACCAAGGATCGGGTGCTGAACCATGCATGGCTCGCCCAGGAGGAATGATTCCATGACGGCCGGCAGTAACGCATCATTCGTTCCCATCCTTACTGTAATGGCGGACTATGGCAATGCGCCGTTCCTGTGGCGCGTCGATGCCCCCGGACGGGGCGGGGTCGGCACCAATATTTGCGATGGCGTCTGTTGGCGCGAGTCTCTCCCGATGCCGGAGGGACTATGGCGGAAATTTGCAGACTGGGCCATCGAATTCGACCGGACAACGTTTTGCTCGGATGACCTCGATGCCAACGGCTGGGACTGGACTGCCTTCCACGCGCGCGGCCTGGAACTGGTGCGTTGGCTCAAGGAGGAGGTTGGCGATACCTGCCGCGTCGTTTATGAGAAGCCGTGCGAGGATCCTGAATATCAGGTTGATGAGCGTAGAGAAGTTCTGGCTGATGGAACCTTGGTGCCATTACCTTCGCGTCGATCCAATCGATGAAGCACTTGGGCTTGATAGCGGAGTTTTCATTTTTCCGTGCTAGCATCACCTGTTCCTGGGAGTCATCCTGATTTAGCTTCACCTGAATTTCCCGTTCGGGAAATTCTCCTTGCAAAATACTGCTATCGTGATCATAATTTCCCGATCGGGAAATTATGATCACGATTCATACGCCACAACAACTTGGCGATGCCCTTCGGGTCGCGCGCAAGCACTTGGGACTGACGCAGTCCCAACTGGCGCTGGCCGCTGGGGTAGGCTTGCGCTTCATTGTGGAACTTGAGGCGGGCAAGCCGACAGTGCGGCTGGAAAATATCCTTCGTGTCATCGACGTGCTGGGTGGGGAATTCAATCTGAGCGGACTGCCGACAGCAACCAGCGAGGGCAGCGAGCATGACACATGAGCTCGACGTCTGGCTGTTTGCCTGCCGCGTAGGCACTTTGACGCTGGTCAGCGGGCGACTTATGTTCCGGTATGCGACCGAGTGGCTGGTGCGAACGGACGCTGTCCCGCTGTCCCATTCGTTGCCACTCCGGCCAGAGTCCTTCGACGACCACGCTGCGCGACCGTTTTTCGCCGGCCTGCTTCCGGAAGGCCGACTGCGCCGCTTGATCGCACACCAGCTCCACGTTTCGGGCCAGAATGATTTTGCTCTTTTGGACCATATCGGCGGCGAGTGCGCTGGCGCTGTTACCTTTCTCGAACCGGGTCAGCCGCTGCTCCAGCAGAGTTCGGGCGGTGATGTGGAATGGCTGAGCGATGAGGGTATCGTCGCCATTCTTGAGGAACTGCCCCGTCGCCCCATGCTGGCCGGGAGGGATGGCCTGCGTCTTTCGCTGGCCGGCGCTCAGGACAAGCTCCCGGTGACTGTCGACGGGAACAGGATTGGCCTCCCCAGGGATGGCACGGCAAGCACACACATCCTCAAGCCCCTCATTCCTGCGCTGGAAGACAGCGTGACCAACGAGGGGTTTTGTCTGGCATTGGCCGAGGCGGTGAGACTCGGGACAGCGTGCTCGCAGATTCGCTCCATCGGCGGGCTCCGGTTTCTACTGGTTGAACGCTATGATCGACTAATCAATCCACAAAACTCCATCCAGCGACTGCATCAGGAAGATTTCTGCCAGGCGCTGGGCGTGGTGCCGGAGATGAAGTACCAGAGCGAGGGCGGCCCTGGCCTTGCACAGTGCTTTGACCTGGTGCGTCACGCCACACGGCCCAGCGCGCCGCAGGTGCTGCGGCTGTTCGACTATGTGATATTCAATACCCTGATCGGCAATCACGACGCACACGCCAAGAACTTCTCTTTGCTCTATACCGACAAGACGCCTGTGCTGGCTCCGCTCTATGATGCGCTCTCGACCGCGGTGTACCCAAACCTCACTCCCAAAATGGCAATGAAGCTCGGCAGCAAATACAAGTTCAGCGAGGTACAGGCGCGGCACTGGGATCAGTTTGCGGAGGCAGCCGGTTTGGCCAAGGCGCAAGCTCGAAAACGCATCCTGGAGTTGGCAAGAACGCTGCCCAAAGCTGCCCGTCAACTCCAATCGGCACCCGATAGCGGCTTCTCCGGTCATTCGCTTGTGGAGAGCATAATCAGGATGATTGAACAGCGTTCGGCGTTGACCGTACGGCGACTGACCGAGCCAACAGGAAACGACTGAGAGAGGCTGACGAGATCATCGAAAATTTCGAAGCCGGGTTGAACAGTTTCAGAACAGTCACCGCAATCTTGACTTTCCTGGCTCTTTCCTGCGGAATCCTCAAAACCCGCTGGGCATCCACCCCTGTCGCTCTGAAGCCGTGTTCCCTTCGGTCGCATCTCCCGATTGCCCTGACATCCCTGAGCCATCCCCGAGAAAGGCCTTCGCATATATTTGCCCTGCATCATTACCCGCTGACTCTGAGCGTCTCCATCATCAACTTCCTCTCCAAAATCCTCCACGAAAAACCAGACCGTCAAAACCTCGAATAGAGCGCCAATCTGCCCCTATTCCCGAGCCTTGAAGCGCTAACCCTCTGTATATATCCTTTTTGGCTCAGCCGTACCACGCCTCTTCCTCTTCAAGCAGGAGTCCCCTGTTTGATCCTCATCGCCAACCTTTCAGGGATATGCATAAATCATGAACAATAATCCGGATTTCAGCATCGGTTTTTCCACCAATCTCGTTCGCGGTCTTAACCCGAACTGGCAGCCGCAGAAGGGGTTGCTCAACATCCTCTATTCCGTCGAACACCAGGCGATGGATTCAAGGCCTGTGGAGCCGGTCGAGCATCGGGGCTCCTGGTCTTACCCTGCGATTACGCTGCATGAAACAGCCCTGGATTTGCTGGACGAACTGATTCCGTATGAGATCGTCAAGCCTTCCAGCGACATCGATGCGCCTTCCTTTGGGCCGGGCGCCTTGCTGGCAGGTGCTGCCGGCAGCGAGGCTTTCCTGGAAATACTTTCAAAAACCATCGGGGTGGATTTGACGAAGCCGGAATTAAGTTATGCCCTAGTCAAACTGGTAAGGGTGGATGGCGCGGACAACCATGCGTCGGAGGTGGGCGGCATTCTGGTACACGCGCGTCCCCGCCAGCCCGATCCCGAGTATGGGCTCACCCCTGCCTTCACTTCGGCTTCGACCCGGTTGCGGCATGCCGGGCGCAGCCGGCTGCAGGATTACGGCGATCAGCTGACAAAGGATGATGCCAACAAAGTCCTCGATTCTTTCCACGAGTTTGGCACCCATTATGTTTCCGGTGTGGAGCTGGGCGATACCATCCTTCAGGTGTTTGCCTATCAGCCGGAACAGTTTGCGCGGATCAAGTCGGCTTATGCGGACGGCAGCAATCCACTATCGGGTCATGGTTCGCAAAATTTTGTCCAGTTTACGACCGACCGCGCGGCCGGTATTTTCGGCTATGTGGAAGAGTATGGAAATGTCATTTGCCTGAGCAATTCCGCCGTCTTCAATTCGACCCTGGAGCGGGGCGATTGGCTGGATAAGCTGTGGTCAAGCAAGAACAGCGTGTTCTCGCTGTTCAACGTCAATTCCGCGCTGTCGCTTGTCGATCTCCAGCAGGAATTCGCCGAGCAGACAGTCATCGGTGTGCGTCTTGCCAGCCTGAGTGTGATGATCGAGCAGAAGCGCGGGCTGATCTGGCAGCGCATTTTCAAAGGCGCGATGGCGCAGAAGTACCGTACGACGATACAGCCGAATTTTTCCATTTACGACCAGCGCGATTTTATCCGCATGCTGCCGCAGGACACCGCCGGGGTCGTGTCCTTCATTGCCACTCCAACTGTCAATGCGTACAAGGCGCGTCTGGATCTTGCAGACATGCAGCTCGTGGCGGCCGAAGAGGTGCGGGATTTCATCCTTCTTGCCAACGTATTGTCCGTGAGTAGCAATAAAACCACCCAGGTGCCCGGAAAAAAAGTGCGGCTGTTCGGACAGGTGCTGGATATGCGAGTGCAAGGCCAACCCAGGGCGATCTCCCTGGCGGATGAAGCATTTGAATCGTTGCAGTTGGGATGTGACGAGTTTCTGGGTGCGTTGGCGATCAGAAACAGTTCCGGCTCGCGCTACAGTGTCATCGTGGATGGGCTCAGGTTCGGCCTGAAAGGCGAGGGTCCGGAGGCAGTGCCTTTTGTCGCGGATGACGTGCGCGTTGTGCCTCCCGCTGGGGCCGTGCCTTTGCTTGTGAACAGCCTTCAGTTTTCCATGACGTTTGCCGAAGCGGTCATCAGCGACCAGTCGGGCAAAGCCAACGGTTGTCTCCAGCAGTTCGTGCGCGATTATCTGAACTGGCTGGCGGAATTTCTATCAGGCGCAAGTGGTAGCGAAGAACTGCTTGCGCTGCGCGTCCGTGCGATGGACCTCGCCAGCTACGCCGTCAATCCGGAATATGGCAGCTTCGTTCCGATCCTGCCTTACATAGACTATGAGCAGTATGTGCAAAGCATACTCGGCTATCTGGACAGGATACAGCTGCAGGTGGCGCAAAACGAACAGCGCATGACCGCCCGCCGCCTGGAAGAACGGGTGATCGATGTCGGCAGGACGCTCAATGAGAACATCATTAAGTCGGGCGAACTGGTCAGCGATGTGATCAAGGCGAATGCCGAGCAGCAGAGAAACCTGGAAGGATTCTACGATTCGCTGATTGCCCAGAGCAAGGCCGAGGCTGATCAGCAGCAGAACAAGATCAACGATCTGCGCGCGTCATTGTTCGAAGCCCAGGGAGAAGTGAACCTGGCGGTACAGAAATATAAAATCCGCGGTGCAGCAGTGGCAAACCATGGAAGCGATCAAGTTCGGCCTGGAAGTGGCCACCAATCTGTTCAGCCTTGGCACTTCCATCGCCATTCCGGCATCCTCCATCTCCGCAGTGAAAGACCTTGGCCTCACCGTGCAACGCATCCAGAAGACGCTGAATGTGCTCAACGCCCTGTCCAAGCTCTATACCGGCACGAGCACCGGTGCCAAGGTTCTGGAAAACGCCCAGCACGCGCTGGATGATCTGGATGACGCGCAGTTCGGCAATCCATCGATACTTTCCTGGGACGAAATGTCGATCCAGTTCAACCAGATCATGGCATCGGGCCCGGACATTAAACCGGAAAAGGCAAGCCTGCAGGCGGCTTTTGCCATGATGGTGCTGCGCGGCAAGGCTGTAACCAGCGCTGAATCCGCATTGCACGCCCTGCAACGAGACATCTATACCAACCAGAAGCAGAAAGAAATCAATAGCCGCCAGGCAAAACGGCTGGAGGCATTGCAGCAGAAGCTGCATCCTGCCCAGGTGAAGGACCTGGACCGTTCCGCAATCGATCTGGTGGCGTTGACCGGGCACCTGACATTCATCCAGAACCAGATGCTCACAATTCTTGCCAAGGCATTCCTGATGCAGGACCTGGCGCTTCAATACGCCAACCTTCAGCCCGCCACACCCGTGCTGGCGTACAGCCTGCTTAAATTCAGCGCCGCGGTGGTTCAGCAGAAAGCCGCCACGCTGGAGGCCAAATCCCTGCTTGCGCAGTATCAGGTCACACGAACCAGGCCGATCGAATACGTTATCGAAGGGGTGAAGCCAGAGGAATTGACCGGCGGCAATATCTTTCGCACCACCATCTTCCTGGATGCGCCGGCCTTCTACCAATACGTCAACGCCAGGATCGTTTCCGTGGTTGCTTCCGTGGAAGGTGTCAGGTCGACTGAAAGCGGTACTTATCTGCTGCGCCTGGCTTATGGCGGAACGCCCTTTCATGATCGCAACCTCCAGCATGATCCATTGACATTCCGCACGCCGTGGCGCGAGCGCATATACAACTATAACGCCCACGACAACTCGCCCAGGTTTTCCGACGGAGGGCAATCCTGGTCCGAGGGCGTAAGCCGGGTGACGCCCTTTTCCATCTGGGAGATTTCGCTGCCGAACACGAGCACGAACAAGGGCCTGCGGTTCGATGGCGACAGCCTGACGATCCGGTTGTCCTTCGTGCTGGAAGCAAGAATTGCGGATGCGCAGAAAGTCATGCAGCGCCGCGCATTGAATCGCCTGCTCGCATCAGGCTTGCCACCGGCGCTTGCGGTCCCGGCGGCCGAAGGTCTGGCTGAAGATTTCCGCCCGCTGCTCGCTGTGGCTCCAGCTCCAACCCTGCCCTCCGCAGACACGTTGCTGAAGCAGATGTATGCTCAGGGAAGCTGCACCAACGGCTGGGATGTGGTGTTCAACATGAATCTGGAAGAGATCAACAGAGCGCTGAAGGACCAGTACGAAGCCCTGAAAAAGGACACAGCCTACAAAAACAGGATCGTTGTCAACACCTCGGAGAAATACCCGGGCGACGTGACCGTGATCAACCGCTTTACCATCGAATACGGCTACCCTCTTCTGAATTTCAGCATCAATACAATAATACGGCGAGGCTGAAAATGGAGGTTTTGAACGGCTCCGTGCAGCGCTGTTCGAAAGTGGGATCATTTCCTGAACAGTGCGATGCCCCCCAATCGATCGGGGGCGAAACCTTGACGGCGGTGATTCAGCTTGCCAAGGTGGCCGGAACGGTCAAGATTGACAACACCAATCACAACGTCTTGAAAGTGCAACTCGACATGAAGGAGGGAACGTTCACGATCAGCAACATCGATCTGAGCGACGCAACCAAGGTGGAATTCAACAAGGCGGTGAAGGAATACTTCGTCAATAACCCTGTGGTCTACCTGATCAACCAGCTCGACCTGACCGCCATTCCCACGCTGGAGTCCCTCAAGCCGAGCGATTTTATCTTCAAGCCGCTTCAGACACCCGGCAATAACGAGATGCTGCAGCTCTTCATCATGACCGGGGGACGGGCAGCGTTGAATTACTCCCAGGCTTTCCTGAACAATATCCCTGAGCCGATTCCGCAGGGTCAGAGTAACAGCATGATCGTCCGCTCGGCGCTGATATTCAAGGATGTGCTTCCGCAAAGTTTGAGAAACAGTGGCTGGGCGCTGCAAGGGATCGATCCGGGCAGCTCAGTCAAGGCGTGGTCGGCCAAATTCACCAGCGCCAGCGTCACCGGCAGCGTGGATTTGAGCAAACTCAACCATAGTTCATCCACCAGCAGCGGTCATGGCAGCGGATCGACCACCGAGTATACCTACTCGATTCCCGGTGGTAACGATGTGTCCTGGTCGCTGGCGGATACTACCATCACTGTGCAGCCAAACGGGCAGATGTATTACAGCGGGTCACGCGGGCAGTCATTGCAGTATAAACAGCACTCCTGCACAACGGTCTATCCATGCTTTTGGAGTTGCACCCGCTGTAGTGATTCCATGCTTGCAACGGATGTGACAATCGAGGTGAAGGCAGCATTACCACTGGGTGTGGGTGGCAGCGGGCGCAACCAGACCATCGAGATCAAGACTTCCGGTCAGGGCGTGGTGGTCAGCGGTCACTTGTCGGGAGGGGGACCCAGTGGTTCCGACGACCTGAAAGCCCAGGTCAACCAGCAGATACAGAGCCAGGTGCCGGCGCAGATTGCGGAAAAGCTGTCGATCCAGTTCGATTCCATTTCGGTATTCGCGCTGAAAAACCTGCTGTTCCCATCGAACGACTACATTTCGTTCAGCAGTTGCGCCGTGCCGGGCGACCTGATTCTCCTGGGCAACTTCAACTCGGCAAAATTCTAGGAAAAGAAAAACTCTCCACATTTGAGCGTCCCGGGTGGACGCTCTTTTTTGTGTGCTGAAAGGCACCGGCCTGGAGAGCAGTGGCTGGCCCGGGTATTTCATCCGGATCACGGGATAACGGCGAGGCATTGCGCTGTGAACGCCCTCATCCAGGCACAGTTTTGATGCATTAATGCATTCTTTCAGTCCCGGCCAATACTGCATCGACATCGTCTACCCGAACTACGAATCTATGCTTGCCGCTTGCCGACAATACAAAGGAGTGGTTCTCCACGAAGGCGACCTGATCGAATTTGAGAGAAGAAGCCGTTCGCTTCAGATAACCCGACCAGTCATTCCCCGTTTCGCAATGAAGATTGATTACGAGCTTATGACGATCATATAGAACCTGAAAGGAGGAGATCCTGCTGTCTTCACGGAACAAATAATTAAAGAACATGAAATGGACAGTATTGCCCTCCGGGTCGGAAACCAGATCGTTGCTTCGCCCGGTCACCTCGCCAATCAATGGAAAACCGCGTCCGCAGGGACAAGGCTTGTCCTCCATCACTACCATGTCGCCCGTATCATACCGGGGCAGAAAAAAAACATGATTGGAAAGATCGGTGGAAACAAGCTTTCCCCCTTCGAGCACCTCCTGATGGCATCGAGTGGTAATAAGGTGAAGGCCCTGTCTTCGCTCGCATTCATACGCGGATACTCCTGCATCATGGCAGCCATACTGGTTGAAGCAGGGTGCGTCAAATGCGGCCTCAGTTACTCGGCGCATCATTGGCGTCAAGACCTCTGCTGTACATACGACGCCGCGCAGGGCAAAACGAGGACGCGTCGGGGAAGCAATCACGTGCTGGGCAAGCCGGTAAATTGCCCCCGCATATCCATAGATGAGGCGAAAGCCACCCGAAGCTATTTCTTTGGCATAAGCTTGCAAGCGTCCTTCCGAAAGTTCAAAGGCTGAGAACAGCTTGATGTTCATGAGCTTATAGTAAACACTCTCTTTGAAGCCAGTGCCGAATAGCGATGAGCCGGCAAGAAAAGCGACCGGTTCGCCAAGCCGGTAGCCAGCCGCGCGCCAACTCAGGAGGATCCCGGCCCACAGGTAAGACTGGGACTGGGTTCCGGTATAGAAAACGAGCGGCTCTCCGGTGGACCCCCCGGTTTTCTTACGTATGCGTCTCCCGCGGTAATGGGAATTTGTCAGCTGCTCTCGATTGCGGTTTGCAAAAGCCTTGTCAATTATCGGCAGTTCTTCAAAAGAGCGGTATTCGGCGTAGAGAGGAAGAGCTGCCCGAAGGGCATCGAAATAGTCGTCCAGCAACTGTTTCTGGCGTTGCCGTATCGCCATGCCCGACTCGAACTGTATGCTTTCCAGCTCACGAAGCAACGCTATGGAGGACGTTCCACGTATCAGATCGATCAGATTAAATCCCACGCGTCTCAGCATGCGGCTACCTCATTGGGTTAGAATTTCTCGCCTCACAGTGTGATGATGGGGGCTAATGATAAACCTGTTTAGGGCCTCCGCTCATGTTTTCTACGGATAGCAATAACCTGTGCCCGAAGAAAAATATTCCGATAAATGCTTCTCTGAGAAAGCACATGGATTGCGTGTCAAATCGGCATGGGTAAGAAAAGCGCAGGTATTCTGCCCTATCGCAGACGAAACGACCGGCTGGAAGTTCTGCTTGCCCATCCAGGAGGTCCGTTCTGGAAAAACGAGGATCTCGGCGCGTGGTCGATCGCGAAGGGCGAATGCGAGGAGGGTGAAGAACCGCTTCAGGCTGCGCTGAGGGAGTTTTTCGAGGAAACCGGGCATCGTCCATCCGGGCCTTTTCTTTCGCTCATGCCACGCAAGCAACCCAGCGGGAAATGGGTGTATGCCTGGGCTGCGGAAAGCGACTGGGATTCCTCCGGACTGATCTCGAATGCATTCAGCATGGAATGGCCGAAAGGCTCCGGCAGAATCCGGGAGTTCCCGGAGGTGGATCGAGCGGAGTGGTTCGATATTCCCGAAGGAAAGCGACGCATTCGTCCCGGGCAGCGAGGTTTTCTTGAAGAGCTCAGCGAAAAGCTGCCTTCGAGCGAATAAACGGTCCCCGTCAGCGTACTTCCGGCATGCTCATCGCTGCGGGGTTTATTGTGGGACTATTATCGGCCGAGAGCGCGATCCGGGCAGAGATCGAGTGGAGCCAGGCCCACGCTCGGTCCAACTTTGGCAGCCCAGTACACCTTCGATTCAGGCCATCCGATAAGCTGTTCTTCGTGGATATAGGGCGCCACGCAGTTGCTGGAACTGCTATCCGGGGAGTTGAAAACAGCGTAAGAACGTCGTTCTATGTAGCCTTGTTCGGTTCTTACATAGGGAACATATTTAGCCATTTATCGGGCTCCTTGAAGTGAATGCAAGCACGGATTGTATGGACGGTTTGTTACAGAATTGATACTGTGCATGAGACGCTCGGCAATATCCTTGATCTCTATCAAGAAAGAGGCTCCCGGGAGCGAAACCGGCAGGAAGATGAAACGCAAGTGAAGTGATGGGTATTCTGCCCTGATCTCTTAATCCTTAATCTTGACCCTTGAGATATGCCGATTCATCTTTATTGGAGCCAGCAGGACGGCAATCCTGGAGGATGTAAGTCTTCTTCAGAAAAAGAAGGGGAAGGCTTGCAGGCGAATCAAACAGCCAAAACCCGCCTGAGCGGGTTTTGGTTGAGAGAGGGGAGGTCTGGAGAGTTAATTTAATGCTTGTCTATCGCGTCTTTCACTGCTTCCTTGGCGTCTCCATATTTCTTCTGTGCCTTGCCGGCAACCTGTTTGCCAAGACCCTTGGCCTCATGCTCTTTACTTCCTGCCGCCCTTCCGGCCTCTTCCTCAATTTTTCCTGCGATGTCTTTCGCAGTTCCTTTCACTTGATCCTTATTCATAAGCCGATTTCCTTTTTCTACGAAATTAAGAGATAGTGATTCGCTGTTGTTGAAATGATTTGCCGTTATTTCAGTAAATTCGTTACGGCATTGGAAATCAGATTAACGTTTTTTAGCAGCTCACACTGTTCGGCATGTCACATTTGAAAAAGATTACCTTAAGTTGTTTAACAGCTTGCGGCGGAACGTTGGTAGTGTCGCTATTGTTCCATGCACTGAGCGCTGTATTAGCCGCCTCTAGCGTTTTGCCTCTTCGGGGGCGGCCATCCGTCAATGCAAAAGTTGATTACTGTCCCAAGAGTTCACCCACCGGTTTGAGCGATTCGACTCGATCGCAGATTACTTTGACAATAGCCAGTAACGGGGCTCCGAGCAGTAAACCTGCTATGCCCCACAGCCAGGCGAAGAATAATAGTACGATGAATAGAACCGCAGGATTCACGCGTGCAAATCTGCCCTGCAGCCATGTGGTGAACACCATTCCCACTACGCCTGAAATAAGCAGAAATACCGCTACCAGTAAAAATGCCTGGGCAAGCGATCCAAATTGCAGCAACGCGGCAATGCCGGAGGCAAGCGCAACCCCGACAGTTCCCAGATACGGAATAAAATGCAGTACTCCGGCAGCTACCCCCCATATGGCGGGATGCTTCAGTCCCACCATTTCGAACGCCAACCAGGACATGACGGCAATTAAAGCATTCGATATCAACATGGCAAGGAGGTAGCGCTGGATTTGACTGTCCACTTCTTCAAGTATCCGCACCGCATCTTTCTTCTGAGAAAGCGTCGGGCCGACAAACTGTACAAGCTTGCGCCGGAAATGGCTGCCTGCAGCCAGCAAGAAATAAGTAAGCAGCAATACTACCGGGGCTTGTGCGGTAAACGCGACCAGCAATGCTGACTGCGTGAGCATAAGATCTCGCAGCCACGTGCTATTCTCCGATTCCTTGACTATGACTGAGCGATCTGCTTCTGATTCCAGGCCGGCATCGATAGCAACGCGCTGGAGTTCATCAGCAGCTTGCTGAACATGACGCAACGTGCTCCAGTTCCCATCGCGCAAAATGTCCAGACTTTGCCGCAACTTGCGCGCGGTCTCCGGAAGCTGCTCAGCCATTATTACCACATCGGAGCTTAAAGAGAGCATCATCCAGGAAGTACCTCCGACGAGCACCCCCAGTACACATATCGCTCCCAACGCCCGGGGAATACGATAGCGTTCAAACCAGCCCACTACCGGGCTTAATGTGTAGCTTACCAGGATGCCAAACAATAGCGGGACAAGGAAAGCCCGCGCCAGATATAGCGCAGCAATGATGGCGATGAATGCAAGTATCCAGAGAGCCGTTGCGCTCTTTTCCCTTGGCTCAGCGTCGAGGAGAGTTATTTTTTCGGTAGCAATCGGTGAGGCAACCTCAAGGGTGGGTGCCTTCAATTCGATCGTCGATTCATCAGAGGGTGAGTTCATGGGGTTCTTGGGCTAAATGATAGGGTCATGCTTTCGTGTGTGCACAATCCACTCTGATCGTCCTGGTGACTCCGCGGATACTGATATCAAGCGTGGCTAAGGTAATCTGAAGACCAATCAGTGCACAATGGGCTGGGGACTCAGAATACCAGTCACGGGGATTTCCTGGAAAAGATTCTTAATGTTGGGAATGATGTTCCCCTGGAGCACCACAGTGCACTACATGGTGAAGCTTGCAGCCTTGCCCTTCCACTCAATCGAATTGAACTATGAGGTTCCCCTCCCTGACGCACAGGTTATTGAGCCCGCCTGACACTGTTTCCATATTTTTTTCTGGACCCGAAACTCTTCCAATTGTTGGTATTCAAATGCTTGTAATACTATAATCACGAAATTTCAAAATTCAGCCGGTACTGAGCCAACGTGTCTTCGATGCAGTTATTTGCCTTCGGCATCAATCACCAGACCGCGCCGCTGGATGTGCGCGAGCAGGTGTCGTTTCCAGCGGACGGGATGGAGGATGCGTTGCACGATCTGGTAAGCCAGCGTCCGGTGAGAGAGGCGGCGATTGTTTCCACCTGCAATCGCACCGAGATTTATTGCAGTACCGATAAGCCGGACGAGGCCACTCACTGGCTGGCGGATTTTCACCAGCTGCCGACTCGTGAGCTTGAGCCGTATCTCTACAGGTTGCCGCGGGAAAAGGCTGTAAAGCACGCCTTCCGCGTTGCCAGCGGGCTGGATTCCATGGTGCTGGGCGAACCGCAGATACTTGGCCAGTTGAAGGACGCAGTGAAATCGGCCGAGCATGCAGGCACGCTCGGCATGCTGCTGCACAAGCTGTTCCAGCGCACCTTTTTTGTTGCGAAGGAGGTTCGCAGCTCTACTGAAATCGGAACAAATTCCGTTTCCATGGCAGCGGCTTCCACCCGGCTGGCGGAGCGCATTTTCGGAGACATCGGCGAGCAGCGCGTGCTGTTCATCGGCGCCGGCGAGATGATCGAGCTATGTGCGAGCCATTTCGCTGCCCGCCATCCGAAGCGCATCACCGTCGCCAACCGGACCGTCGAACGGGCGCAGGCCCTGGCGCATCGGTTGAACGGACAAGTCATCACCCTGAACGAGCTTCCCGACCAGCTGGCGCTGCATGATATCGTCATCACCTGTACCGCGAGCACGCTTCCCATTCTTGGCAAGGGCATGCTGGAGCGGGCGATCAAGGCACGCAAGCACCGGCCGATTTTTATGATGGATCTGGCTGTGCCGCGGGATGTGGAGCCCGAGGTGGCGGAGCTGGATGACGTGTTCCTCTATTCGGTGGATGATCTTGCCGATATCGTCAAGGAAGGTCTGGATTCCCGGCAGGGAGCGGTGGCGCAGGCAGAGGCGATTATCGACTCGAATGTGCTCAATTTCATGCACTGGCTGGAATCGCGCCACGTTGTGCCCACCATACGCGCCTTGCGCGACCAGGCGGAGCGTTACCGGCGCCATGAACTGGAACGGGCAAAAAAACTGCTGGCCAAAGGTGAGGATCCACAGAAAATCATCGAATCCCTGAGCAACGGGCTTACCAACAAATTTCTCCATTTACCCTCCTACGCGCTCAACCATGCCGCTGAGGACGAGCGCGACGATCTGGTCGGCCTGATCAGCCGCCTGTATCACCTTCATCCCTCAGAATGAACAAAAGTATAGCTGCCAAGCTCACGCAACTCAGCGTGCGCCTGGAGGAGTTGAATCGTCTGCTGAGCAGCGAAAGCATCATGGTCAATCTCGATCAATACCGCAAGCTGGCGCGCGAACGTGCGGAGATTGCGCCCGTGGTCGATTTGTATAACGCTTATCTGCAAAGCGAGGAGGATATCCATACTGCGCAGGAGATGGCGGCCGACGCCGGCATGCGCGAGTTTGCCGATGCCGAGATACGGGATGCCAAGGAGAGGCTGGTGCGCTACGGCGCGGAATTGCAGAAGCAGTTGCTGCCCAGAGACCCGAATGACGAGCGCAATATTTTTCTGGAAATCCGGGCCGGGACCGGGGGAGATGAGTCTGCGCTGTTTGCGGCCGATCTTTTTCGCATGTACGCACGCTTTGCCGAACGCCAGCGCTGGCAGGTGGAAATCATTTCGCAAAGCCCGTCCGACGTCGGCGGGTATAAGGAAATCATTGCCAAAATCAGCGGTGAAGGTGCTTATTCGAAGCTTAAATTCGAATCCGGAGGGCACCGGGTGCAACGGGTGCCCGCGACCGAGACGCAGGGGCGCATCCATACTTCCGCCTGCACCGTTGCGGTGATGCCCGAGGCAGACGAGATCGAGGATGTCGCGCTCAATCCTGCCGAGTTGAGGATCGATACTTTCCGTGCTTCCGGAGCGGGAGGACAGCATATCAACAAGACTGATTCCGCCGTGCGCATCACTCACCTGCCGACGGGGATCGTCGTGGAATGCCAGGATGGCCGCTCCCAGCATAAAAACAAGGCGCAGGCGATGAGCGTGCTGGCTGCGCGCATCCGCGACAAGCAGATGCAGGAGCAGCAAAGCAAGCAGGCGGCAACCCGCAAGTCCCTGGTAGGTACGGGCGATCGTTCAGGACGTATCCGCACTTACAATTTTCCCCAGGGGCGGATAACCGATCACCGCATCAATCTGACGCTGTACAAGATCGAGCAGATCATGGATGGGGACTTGAACGAGCTTTGCTCCGCGCTGCTGGCAGAGCATCAGGCCGAGCAGTTGGCGGCAATGGCGGAGTAGATCCTCGTTCCGGTGTCGTCCATCACGATTTTGGAAGCGCTGAGGCAAACCCGCCGGGACATTGCCGATATCGACGCACGCATGCTGTTGCAGCACGTCCTCAACGTAAATCATGCCTACCTTCTTGCCCATTCCGAGCAGAAACTGACCACCGAACAGACGCAAGCGTTTTATCTGCTGACAGAGAGACGCATCCGGGGCGAACCGGTTGCCTATTTGACAGGCGGCCGTGAGTTCTACAGTCTGGAGTTCAATGTCACGCCTGCGGTACTCATTCCTCGACCTGAGACCGAATTATTGATCGATCTCGCCCTGGCACGGATTCCTCCTCATAGTCGGTGCAGGATTCTTGATCTGGGGACGGGCAGCGGTGCTATAGCGCTGACGCTCGCCAGGCATCGTCCGCTGGCGGAGATTACCGCAGTCGATGTGTCCGCAGCCGCGGTCGCCGTTGCCGACGCCAATGCCGTGCGATTCAAGCTGAATAATGTGCGCATTATCGAGGCAGACTGGTTCGAGGGGGTGGCTGGCGAAAGCTTTGACCTGATCATATCCAATCCGCCTTATGTAGCGGCGGATGATCCTCACCTGGCCCAGGGCGATCTGCGCTTCGAGCCGCATATAGCGCTTGTGGCCGAAGGAGAAGGCCTTGACTGTATCCGGTGGATTATTGGTTCCGCGCCCGCTCATCTGGCACCGGAAGGCGCCCTGCTGCTGGAGCATGGTTACGATCAGGCGGAAGCTTGCAGACGTCTCCTGAGCGAAGCAGGCTTCAGGGAGGTGTTCTCCCATCCCGATCTTGCCGGAATAATGCGGGTAAGCGGTGGATGGTTTAGGAGTTTCCCGGGAGAAGCTGCTAAAATGCAATAACAATCGAAGAATTGCCTGCCCCTGGAGGGCTTTCCCTCGATAATCCGGTTTGCAGAGCTAACGTTTTTTGAGGAGTCAGATATGGATACGCAGGAAATCATCAAGCAACAAGTCACCACGCATCCCGTGGTGCTCTACATGAAAGGTTCGCCGGCAGCCCCGCAGTGCGGTTTTTCGGCCCACGCGGTAAAAGTCCTCAACGCTTGCGGCGTGGATGATCTTTTCGCAGTGGATGTGCTCGCGGAACCGGAATTCCGCCAGGGCATCAAGGATTACTCAAACTGGCCGACCATCCCGCAGCTCTATGTCAATGGAGAGTTTGTCGGTGGCTCGGATATTGTTTCCGAAATGTACCAGAGCGGTGAACTGCAGAAGCTGCTGGAAAGCGCCGAAGCAAAGTAAATCCAGGCAAATTGATCAACTGACCGATATCGACGAGGGGAACGCCGTCCAATGGCGGTCCCTTGAGTCCATCAAGGGCGCTTGTGCCTCATGAGGCAGGACTGAAGCAACCCTGTTTCGTCCATAGTTGCCTATGGATGTCCATAGGTTGCCTAGGCTATGGATTGTCTATAGGCTGATCGCAGCCGCAATGGCCCAGTACCGGGCAAACTTCCCCGCGGCCATGAACAGCATGGTCGATATCCAGTTAATCCGGAGCCATCCTGCTGCCACGCATAGCACATCCCCAATGACAGGCACCCAGGCGAGCAGCAGGACCGGACTGCCATATTTGCGCACCCAGATCAAACCCCGCGTGTTCCCCCCTAATCTTTTAAGCAGAGACTTCTCATCGGGCAGCAAGAGGCCTATCGCATAGGAACTCATGCCCCCCATGGTATTGCCGACCGAAGCAAGCCCCAGAGCAGGCCAGTAAAGCCCCGGGTAAGCTGTCAGCACGCCAAATAGTACTGCTTCCGAGCCGCCCGGAAGTAACGTGGCAGCAAGAAAGCTGCTGGTGAATAGCGCCAGCAGACTCGATTGCTCATCCATGGCAACCCTGCTTGAGAAATTAAAGCCGCGTTTCAGCTAAGAAAAGCGTTGAATAAATCTTCACCCCGATAAAAGGCTTGCAAAGTGAAGGCGTGCGGCTGAGTGAAAGGCGCTAAATCCTGGAAATCCTGATTATGACTCCTGCGCCTGATTAGCTCATCGGATTGTACCAGCAACAAGCCCTTGGCGACCATCCGGAAGCCCACTCGAGTATCCCCGGAGAGGTAACCGGGAAGAGGCGTTACCGCGAAGACGGGGAGCAGGGGAAAATCATGAACCCAGGGAGCGGAATGTTTGCCAAGAGGTGCGCCCTGATGCAATATGAAAAAAATGTAATCTGGAAGGATAGCCGAAAATGTGCGGACGCTACGGCTTGAATCACCCTGATCCCGTTTTGGCAGACTGGTACCGTGCCTCGTTCATGCCGGAACTGAAACCCCGTTACAATATTGCGCCCACCATGGAAATACTGGCCGTGCGCGATACTGACAGGGGCCGCATGGGCTCCATGATGCGCTGGGGCTTCATTCCCCACTGGATCAAGGATATGAAGAAGCTGCCGGTATTGAATAATGCCAGGGCAGAGACGGTGGCCGAAAAACCCGCGTTCAGGCAGTCCTTCCGCCAGCGGCGTTGCCTGATCCCCGCTTCCGGGTTCTTTGAATGGAAAACGGAGGACAGGCGCAAGCAGCCGTATTTTATATCGAGCCGGGACGGCGCACCATTCTCGTTTGCCGGCATATGGGAAACCTGGATCACCGATACGGGAGAGACGAAAGAAAGCTGCGCCATCATCACGACAGAGTGCAATGCGCTGATGCAGCCGATTCATGAGCGGATGCCGGTCATTCTTTCACAGGAGGTCTGGGATACATGGCTTGACCCGGACCTGAGGAGGGATGAGATCCTGCTGTCCCTGCTCAAGCCCTTTGATGCCGACAGGATGCAAGCATGGCCTGTAACACCGGCAGTGGGAAAGGTAGTAAATCAGGGGGAAGAATTGTTTCGCCCGTTGATTCCAGAACAAGGGAGAGGGCTTTTTGACATGAATTAAATCTGAAAACGTCAGATTCCAGAATTCAAGTATTAGCTGGAATTTGAATATTGGAAAGAGCTTATGGAGTGTTTGAATGCGGGTTGCAGCCGCACTGCAAAAGATGGGCATCCGTCAAGCTGTTGAATCTGATTTTGTCGCCATGTGGCCGATCTTCCAGGCCGTAATAGCGCCTGGAACAACTTATGTCTTTGCAGAAGAAACCAGTTATCACGAGCATTTGCATACTGGTTTGCGCCAGGGATTACTTCATATGTGGCCGAAAATGAGGCAAGTCATCGGAATGTACAAGTTTGTTGCCAATCAGCGAGACCTTGGATCGCATGTTGCCAATGCCTCTTTCATGGTAAACCCGAGTTGCAGTGGCAAAGGTGTGGGAAGAGAGATGGAACTGCATTGCCTGCGTGAGGTAAAGAAAGCCGGTTATCTGGCTATGCAGTTCAATTTTGTCGTGAGCACCAACGAAGCAGCGGTTTCGTTGTGGCAAAAACTGGGATTTTCCATCGTCGGAATACTGCCCAAAGTCTTCCTGCATAAGAGTCTGGGATATGTGGATGCGTATGTCATGCATCGGTTCCTCGATGATATCCAGATCTGAAGGATTTCTCAAAAACATCTTCTCATTTCAAGATTAGCGAGCCACCTTAACCAAGCCATTACAGCCGATGCCGGGTATGGGTATTACGCTCTTTTCGATGCCAAGAGACGGTAAAAATTGAAGGATTCCAGTACGAGAAAATGAACCGAATTTGACTTACGCGCGTTATTTGTAGATGATATGCAAACCGATTACTCCGGAAATTCTCTGAATTACCATCTCTGCTTTAGAGGAAAACCATGACAACCCACTCATCTTTCAAGAAAAAAGTCGATTCCATCATCGATGCGAAGCACCTGTTGAAGCATCCTTTTTATCAGGCCTGGACGGCAGGCAAGCTTACCAAGGAGCAGTTGCGCGGTTATGCCGAGCAATATTTTCACAATGTGCTGGCCGAGCCGACCTATCTGAGCGCTGTACATTTCAATACGCCGCATTTTCATAGCGAAGACAATAGCGGCGACATCAGTGTGCGCCAGGAAGTGCTCAACAACCTCATCAGCGAAGAGCATGGTGACAAGAACCATCCGGCACTGTGGAAGAATTTTGCCCTGGCCCTGGGTTCGAGCGACAAGGACCTCGCGCAGGCTTCTGCCCTGCCCGGAACGGCGCGGCTGGTTTCCACTTTCCGCGACATCTGCCTGAACCAGCCGTTCTACGCAGGGCTTGCCGCGTTGCACGCCTTTGAATCGCAGGTGCCTTCGATCGCATCGGTAAAAATTGATGGGCTGGAGAGATACTACGGGATGAGCGATCCTTCAAGCTACGAGTTCTTCAGCGTTCACGAGGAGGCGGATGTATATCATTCCCAGGCTGAATGGATGCTGATCGAGCGGTTTGCGGACACCCCGGAGAAGCAGGCCGAGGTGCTCGCCGCGACCCTGCGCGCATGCGAGGCCCTGTGGGGATTCCTGGATGGCGTTTATGAGAAGTATTGCGCCGATCTCGCGTGCGAAGAAGAAGAGCCGGTCACGCTGCACTGAGTAAATTCCAGGGAAACTTCGTCTGGCAGGTTCTTCATCATTGCAGAACCTGCCGGTTTACTGATTTATTGATAAAGCCCAGGCATCTGCCTATATCCGCCCGTCTATCCCGTTTATTCTCTTTATACTTCTTCTCCGCTCCTTCTTCTCAATTTCTTCTCCACCCTGTCACCTCTCCGGCGCCTATTGCTCCGCCGGCTCCAGGGGAATGATTCCATCCAGCGTTGCAAAGCACGTATTCCTTGCGGTAACCAGAAAATCGCGCAGATAGGGCCGTGTGGCGGTTTCCGTCAGCGTGGACGCGTACAGGTCGCTCCACAGTCCCTGTGAACCGATCCGTCGCGCAATCACATAATCGTGCTCGACATAGTTTTTAAGGCCCCAACTGGGCAGTGCCGCAATTCCCCGCCGACTGGCGACCAGTTGCAGGATCGCCACCGTGAGCTCGGCTGTGCGCCGCTCGGGTTGAACGCCCGCCGGTTTCAGCACGTTGCGGATAAGATCGATCCGCTCTTCCGGCACGGGGTAGGTAATCAGCGTTTCGCCGGCAAAGTCGCGTGCATGCAGGATTCTCTTCGCGCGCAGGGGGTGTTCCGGTGCCAGCACTGCAAGAATTTCGAAGCGAAAGAGCGGGTGGTGAGCGATGCCGCGCCGCTCGACCTGCTCCGACCCGATCACCACATCCGCGCCGCCTTCTTCCAGAAGCTGGATGGGGTCGCTGTGAAATCCCGAAACGAGATCGAGCTCGACCTCCGGCCAGTTCTGGCGAAACACGTCCATCAGCGGCATCAGCCAGTCGAAGCAGGTGTGGCACTCCAGCACGATGCGCAGGCTGCCCGAGGCATGCTCCGACATTTTGGCAAGATTTCGTTCGGTAGCCTGTATTTCCTCAAGCACCCTGCGCGCCAATGTGACCAGATGCTTTCCGGCTTCGGTGAGTTCGATGCTTTGTCCCTGGCGGCGCACTATCGGCAAGCCGTAATGGTTCTGCAGCACTTTGATCTGGTGCGACAAGGCCGATTGGGTCAGATGCACGCGTTTTGCCGCACGCGAGACGCTGCCTGTTTCATCCAGGGCCGCGAGGGTGCGCAGGTGCCGGAGTTCGAGCAGGGAGAGGGAAGTCATCGTTATGTAGAAATTATGAATTATATTCATTGATATGATACAACATTTCATTTGATTCATAACTTGGTCTGCCGCAAAATCGTCAGTCACTCCACTGGAACTGCAATTGAAGTGGGATCGAACGATCGAGGAGAATGACCAATGGCACTGACACATAACCTGGGATTTCCGCGCATTGGCGCGCAACGGGAACTGAAGCGCGCACTCGAAGCATACTGGCGCGGCGATATCGATGATGAGCAACTCAAAACCACGGCAGCGGAATTGCGGAAGCGGCACTGGCTTTTACAGCGCGAGCAGGGTATTGACCTCATTCCCGCGGGCGATTTCGCCCTTTATGACCAGATGCTGAACATGACCGCACTGCTGGGTGCAATACCTGAACGCTTCGGAGCGGGCAAGGGTGAAACGGAGCTGGACTTGTACTTCGCCATGGCGCGCGGCACCGCCGATCAGCCTGCGATGGAGATGACCAAGTGGTTCGACACCAATTATCACTACATCGTCCCGGAATTCGATGCGCACACCCGCTTTCGTATAGCTTCCGAGCAACTCTTCAGGGAAGTTGCCGAAGCGCAGGCTCTTGGCATCAAGCCTAAGGCCGTGCTGATCGGGCCGTTGACCTACCTGTATCTTGGAAAAGAGGTTGTCCGGCAGGACGCAAAGGAATTCAGTCGCCTGGATCTGTTGCCCCGGCTGCTACCGGTATATCGCGATATTCTCGCCCGGCTTGCATCGCTTGGCGTGGAATGGGTCCAGATCGACGAGCCGGTGCTGGCCCTCGACCTGGATGAAGACTGGCTGCGGGGTCTGGATCACGCCTATGCTGAATTGCGCGGCCAGGCAAACTCACACTCAAAGGAACATGGGGGGCATGGGACAGAAATTGCGATGGAACCCGCTGACCCGCAGGAAGCTGCCCCGCTTCCTAAAATGCTTTTAACGACTTATTTCGATGGCGTGAACAATCATGCCGAGCGATTGAAGAGGCTGCCCGTGGAAGGCCTGCATATCGATTTGTGCCGGGCGCCTGGTCAACTCGGTGTTTTTCTGGAGGATTACCCTGCCGGAAAAGTGCTGTCCCTGGGCATTATCGATGGGCGTAATATCTGGCGAGCAGACCTTGCTCCCACCTTCTCGGTTTTGTCGCATGCCCAGTCCCTCCTCGGGGAGAGGCTGTGGATTGCGCCCAGTTGCTCGCTTCTGCATTGCCCGGTGGATCTGGAGCTGGAAAACAGTCTGGAGCCTGAAATAAGAAACTGGCTGGCTTTTTCGGTACAGAAATTAAAAGAAGTCTCTATCCTGGGGCAGGGGCTGAATCAGGGTGAGCAGTCGATACGCCGGCAACTGGATGCTTCCATCGCGGCGAGGCAGGCCCGACAGGAGTCATCGCGCATTCACAACCCGGTGGTGCAGGACCGTCTGAATCGGCTGACTGAACAGGACGGCCGGCGCAAGAGCCCGTTCAAGATCAGGCAGAAACTGCAACGGCAGCGGCTGCAGCTTCCGCCGTTGCCTACCACAACCATCGGGTCATTTCCTCAGACTGCGGAGATACGCAAAGCGCGCGCGGCTTTCAGGAAAGGAGAGCTCGGCAACTTGCAATATCTTGAAGCGATGCGCGACGAGATACGGCTGGCGGTCAGGAAGCAGGAAGAAATCGGGCTCGATGTGCTGGTGCATGGCGAGGCCGAGCGCAACGATATGGTCGAGTATTTTGGCGAGCAGTTGTGGGGTTATGTCTTTACGGAGAATGGGTGGGTGCAAAGCTACGGCTCACGCTGCGTGAAACCGCCCATTCTATACGGAGATATTTATCGTCCCGAGCCCATGACGCTCGACTGGATTCGATATGCGCAAAGCCAGACCGGAAAGCCGGTCAAGGGAATGCTGACCGGTCCCGTCACTATGCTGATGTGGTCGTTCGTGCGCGATGACCAGCCGCGCTCCGTCACCGCGCTGCAACTTGCCCTTGCCATTCGGGACGAGGTTGTGGATCTGGAGAAGGCCGGCATTGCGATTATCCAGATCGACGAGCCCGCTTTTCGCGAAGGCCTGCCATTGAAAAAATGCGACTGGAACGCATACCTGGAATGGGCGGTGCATGCCTTCCGTGTCGCCAGCTCGGGCGTAAGGGACGATAGCCAGATACATACCCATATGTGCTACTCGGAATTCAATGACATCCTTCCGGCGATCGCGGATATGGATGCGGACGTAATCACGATTGAAACGTCGCGTTCACGCATGGAGCTGCTGGATGGGTTCGGCCTTTTCAAATATCCCAATGAAATCGGACCGGGCGTCTATGACATACACTCCCCACGGATTCCGCGCGCGCGGGAGATGCTGGAATTGCTGGAGAAAGCCTGCCAGGTGATCGATCCTGATCAATTATGGGTCAATCCGGATTGCGGATTGAAGACGCGAGGATGGGGGGAAGTCATGACTGCCTTGAAGCAAATGGTGGAAGCCGCACACCTGTTACGGGCACGTCTCGGATATTCGGAAGCCGAGTTGCAACCTGAGACATCCGAATCCGATAAGGAACCAGCGCGGATCAGTGCGGGGTAATCCGGTCTTCGGCAGAAGGCTTTTCGGGCGTTTTTCCGGATGCCGCCGGTTGCGGCGACGTGTGCAGCACCTTTATCAGGTTTGCTTCGAGCTGGATCACTGACCGGGAATCGCTCAAAATGCCTCCTGTAACCAGGAAGGTATCTTCGGCACGTTCGCCCAATGTGTTTATCCTCGCGCTGTGCACGTTCACGCCAAACCGCACGAGCACTTGAGCAATATGCGAGAGCAACCCCGGCTGGTCGCCCGCCGTGATGGACAGCACATGATAGGCGCCGCTGTCGTCCGGCTCGATGCTGACTTGCGGCGTGATCGGAAAATGCCTGAGGTGGCGGCTCAAGCGCCCTTTCACGGGAGGCGCCAGTAAAGCCTGCTGCTTCAATTGCTGTGCCAGCTCCTGCTCGATGAACTGAAACTCCCGTGGATCATGGTTTGTCACATTGAAGGGATCCAGTACCAGAAAACTGTCGAGCGCATATCCCTCGCGGGTCGTGTGGATTTTTGCCTGGACAATATTGTAGTCGATACGATCGAAAAAGCTGCAGATGCGGGCAAACAGGTCCTTCTGGTCGGCCGTATAAACCAGTACCTCTACCCCTGCCCCGGTTTCGGCGGTGCGTGTCTTGACTATCGGTGCCGGTGACTTCATCCTCTGGCTCAGGTGCCGGGTGTGCCAGGCAATTTCCCGGGGATCGTGCATCATCAGATAGCTGGAATCGAGCCCCGACCAGAACCGCTCGTAGGCGCGCATCGCTTCCTCATCCGGATGCAGCAGTTGCAGCACCTTTTTTTTGCGGTTTTCCAGCGAAATGTCGGTAAGCGCCATTTGGCCGCAAAGATACTGCCGTGTGCGGTGGAACAGATCCTCAAGCAGCTTGCTTTTCCAGGCATTCCATACCTTGGGACTGGTGCCCCGGATATCTGCAACCGTGAGCAGGTAAAGCGCGATGAGATGTCGCTCATCCCGCATGCTTGCGGCGAAATCTGCAATGACGTCCGCATCCGCTATGTCTTTCTTTTGTGCCGTGGCGGACATGCGCAAATGATTTTCCACCAGCCAGACGACGAGTTCGGTATCTTCCGCAGGCATCCGGTGCCGCTCACAGAAGCGCCTCGCATCGACCATGCCGAGCAAGGAATGATCCCCTTGCCGACCTTTGGCAATGTCGTGGAACAATCCGGCAATATAGAGTATTTCAGGCCGTTCGAATTCATTGATGAGTCTGCTGCAGAGCGGATATTCATAGGCGAATTCAGGTGCCATGAAGCGGCGCAGATTCCGCACGACCATCAGGATGTGCTCATCCACTGTATATACATGGAAGAGATCATGCTGCATCTGGCCGACAATTCGGCCAAAAGCGGGGATATAGCGCCCCAGGATGCCATAGCGGTTCATCAATCGGAGTTCGCGTGTCAGTCCCCGGGGTTGACGCAGTATTTCCATGAACATGGCGCAATGGCGCGGATCGCGGCGAAATGAAGCGGTAATGAGCGGCGCCGATCGCCACATTGCCCGCAATGTCGCGGCGCTTCGGCCTTTGAGACCGGGATGCTGTTGCAGTAGCAGAACACTTTCCAGTATTGCGCCGGGGTTTCGCTCGAAAACATCCTCGTCGCGTATCTCCAGCAGGTTGCCGCGCTTCTGAAACCGCTCGTTGATGAGCGTCGTCACCGCCTCCTTGTCCGGAAAAATTTCCGCATGCAGGGTAAGCAGCAAAATGGTATTGACCTGTGTCACCGATCTTGCGGCGCGGTAGTATCGTTGCATCAGCATCTCTCCGGGACGACGCGGCGGCTTCCCGGCGATGCCAAGTTCTTCGGCCAGGGAATTCTGATAATCGAATAACAGGCGGTCTTCGCGCTTGCCACCGAGATAGTGCAGCCGGATGCGGAGGTCTTGCAGCACAGTCTGCTGACGCTGGATGAGTCTGGCCTCGCGGCGGGTGATGAAACCTTTTTTCGCCAGTTCCGGCCAGGTTCTTCCGAATCCGGCGGCACGGCTGATCCACAACACGTTTTGCAGATCGCGCAATCCGCCGGGCCCCTCTTTTATGTTCGGCTCGAGCTTGTAGGGCGCGTCCTGGTACCGCTTATGACGCTGCTGCTGTTCGAACTGCTTGTCGACGAAGAACTTCGGGGGTGCGAGCATGGCTTCCATCACCCGCAGGAAGCGATCGAACAGATGGGGGTTGCCGGCAAGAGGGCGGGCTTCAAGCAAGCTGGTCTGCACGGTAATATCGTTGGCTGCCTCTTCGCCACATTCCGCGACGGTGCGCACGCTGTGGCCGATATCCAGGCCGATATCCCACAGCAATCCTATCCAGTGCTCCAGGCATGTCCCGAGCGCATTGTCCATCACCTCGGCGCTCCCTTTATCCGGAAGCAATACCACAAGGTCGATGTCGGAATAGGGAAAGAGCTGTCTTCGGCCGTATCCGCCCACGGCCAGCAGGGCGAGAGAGCCGGGCATGTTCATTTCATGCCATATCTGGCGTAGAATACCGTCTACCAAACGGCTGTGATCCTGCAGCAGGGCTGCGCTGTTTCTGTTCTCGTAGTAGCGAAGCTGCAACGATTTGCGGCCGCTCAGCAGTTTCTGCCTGACCGCTTCGTGGCTGAAAGTTTTTGCATTCAGCCCCTTCATGGTCGTCAGGAACGAAGGGCGGGCTGCGGCGGCATGCCACCCGACTGTGTCAACACTTCGTATCCTGTTTCCGTGACGAGCACAGTATGTTCCCATTGCGCCGAGAGGCTGTGATCCTTCGTGACAACGGTCCAGCCATCGGCCAGCTGGCGAATCTGCGGCTTGCCGGCGTTGATCATCGGCTCGACGGTGAAGATCATTCCGGCTTTGAGTTCGAGTCCCGTGCCGGCGCGGCCGTAGTGGAGCACCTGCGGTTCTTCATGGAATTTTGCCCCGATTCCATGACCGCAGAATTCCCTCACCACGCTGTATCGATGTTTTTCCGCATGCTGCTGAATGGCGTGGCCGATATCCCCCAGACGTTTTCCGGGTTTGATGATTTCGATGCCCTGCCACATTGCTTCATAGGTTACCTTGCACAGGCGCTTTGCCTGGATGCCCGGTTCGCCGACGAGATACATCCGGCTGGTATCGCCGTGATATCCGTTTTTGATGACGGTTACATCGATGTTCACGATATCCCCGGATTTGAGTCTCTTATGCCCTGGTACACCATGACAAACCTGATGGTTGACCGAGGTGCAGATGGATTTCGGGTAAGGCGAATAGCCGGGGGGGGCATAATTGAGAGGCGCAGGAATGGTATCCTGCACATTCACCATATAATCATGGCACAGCTTGTCAAGCTCATCGGTCGTCACTCCGGGCTTGACGAACGGTGTGATGTAATCCAGCACTTCCGATGCAAGCCTGCCCGCTACCCGCATTTTCTCTATTTCATCAGAGGATTTGAGATGCACCGTCATACAGATTCCAAAGCCATGAGCCGATAAATGTGAATGAAAAGCTTATATGATGAGGATGGGAATATCTTATTGCAAGACTTGCCGATCCGCAGCAAAGTCGGAAAAACCGCAGCGGAAGAATACTTCGCTAAAAATCGCACACTCATGAGCATGACAGGAGAGAAGCAGGCGGAGCGGGAGAGGAGCATTCTGCATTCAAGGATTTTTCCAGGCTCTTTATTGCGCCTGTTGCTCTGTCGTGTTCATCTTGCCATGCGTTCCCGCACCTGGCTCGCAAGTGGTTTTGTTGATACGGCTATTCGGAAATTCCGCCTTCAATTTTTCCAGTTGCCCTTCCAGGTTCGGCGAGGAGTTCTCCGCGACGAATTTGACCTGTTCAACATTTCTTGCCCCGATAATGGCGGATACGACCCGTTTGGTCCTCAGGGCTGCCAGAAAGGCGCGGGCGTCCTCGATTTTTTCAAAAAATCCCAGCGAAATCGCATTATTCCACTTGCTGTCGCCTTCCACGATCTGGTAAGTGGTAATATCGCGCCGCTTGAGTTCTCCTATCTTCCGTTCGGCATGCTGTTTGTTGGTGAGCGGGGGAATGTGTACCCAATAGTAGGGTACCATGCCCATGGTCCGGGATTTCAATTTGCCATCGAGATTATGGCGGGAAATGGCGGCTTCGACATGAATCACATCCGGTTTGGCAAAGGCTTCCCATTCCAGGCAAATGGATGGGGGCGGGGCAGTCTCTGATGACGGTCCGGTTTTCGCTTGAAGCTCTGCCGGGAGGGGAGTCCTGCTTTCGTCCGGTTCAAGCTGGATATATAACGCGAAAGCGAGGTTGATAAACAACAATAGAAAAAATAATGCTCTCATTACGGATAAAGTCATTGTTATTGTTATTGTTATTGTTGTTGTTATACGGCCTTTGCCTTAAAATGCTCGGTCAAATCATAATATCAAATTACTTTCTTCGGAGTCCCAGGAATGCAAGGCATCAAGCTAATTTCTATGATTATCGCATCGGCTGTATTGACCCTGTCCAGCCACGTTTTTGCGGAAACGCCTTCTCAGCCTGCCAAAACGGCAGGAGATGCGGCTAAAGGTCAGGAAATCGCCACCCAGGTTTGCGTCGCCTGCCATGGTGCGAATGGCACCAGTATGATTCCTGAAAATCCGAATCTGGCTGGACAGCATGCCGAGTATATCATCAAGCAGCTCAATAATTTCAAGTCGCAGGACGGCAAACCGGCGGAGCGTGAAAGCCCGGTGATGTCAGCCATGGTTGCGCCGCTTTCCGATGAGGATATAAGGAATCTCGCAGCTTATTACGCCAGGCAGAAACCCCAGCCGGGAGTGGCGAACAACAAGGAGCTCGCCGAGGAAGGGGAAAAAGTATACCGGGGCGGAAATCTTGAAACCGGTGTTCCCGCCTGCTCCAGCTGCCATTCCCCCAATGGCGCCGGCATTCCTCCCGTTTATCCCCAGCTCGCCGGGCAGCATGCCCAGTATACTGCTACCCAGTTGCGTGCCTTCCGCACGGAACAGCGGGCAAACGATGCGAACAAGGTCATGCACGTGATCGCAACGCGGATGAGCGAAAAAGAAATGCAGGCGGTGTCCGAGTTTATTTCGGGTCTGCGCAAGTAATAAAAATCAGGGGATTGCGGAGTTATCGCAGAGCGCGCTGCTGATAAAATCGTGATGTCCGGGATGACCATGAGGCACGGGATGCGAGCAGCAGAAGGCAACCAGTCCCGCGATCCGTCGTCCGGCAAGGCCAGAGAGAGGGAGTCGGTTGGAATGCGGCCCAACTCCAGCAGTTAAGTCTAAACCTGTATACCCGGCAGTATCTTCCTGAAGATACTGCCGGGTATACAGCGGCAACTGCCCGCTGTTTTTATTCCTGCGCGAAGATTTGTTCAGCAGTGGCCAAGGTCTTGCTGATTTCAGCGTCGCCGTGTGCCGCGGAAACAAATCCGGCTTCAAATGCTGACGGGGCGAAATAAATCCCTTTCTCGAGCATTGCGTGGAAAAACCCATTGAAAGCATCGCGGTTGCAGCTCATCACTTCAGCGTAACTTTCAGGCAGCGCTTCCCGGAAATAAAGTCCGAACATGCCCCCTACCGCTTGTGCGCAGAAAACCACGCCCTGTTTCCTGGCGGCTGTGGCCAGTCCTTCGGCAAGTTCTCGGGTACGCGCGGCGAGTTTGTCGTAGAACCCCGGTACCTGCACCAGCTTCAATGTGGCGAGACCGGCAGCGACTGCAACCGGATTTCCCGAAAGCGTACCTGCCTGGTAGACGGCTCCCACTGGCGCCAGGCATTGCATGATTTCCCGCCGGCCTCCAAACGCAGCCATTGGCATACCGCCGCCGATCACCTTGCCCAGCGTGGTGAGATCGGGTTTTATTCCGTAAAGCCCTTGGGCACATTCCAGTCCGACGCGAAAGCCTGTCATCACCTCATCGAAGATCAGCACGCTGCCGTGGCGCGTGCACAATTCGCGTAAACCCGGCAGAAAGCCGGGGCGAGGTGCGATAAGGTTCATATTGCCTGCCACGGGTTCGACGATGACGGCCGCGATTTCGTCGCCGAACTGATCGAAAGCCTGTTCGACACCGGCAAGATCGTTGTAATCGAGCACAACCGTGCTGGAAGCCGTTTCAGCGGGAACACCGGCGGAACTTGGATGGCCGAAAGTCAGGGCGCCGGAGCCTGCCTTCACCAGCAGGGCGTCGTCATGGCCGTGATAACAGCCTTCAAATTTGATGATGCGATTCCGGCCGGTATAACCGCGCGCAAGGCGGATTGCGCTCATGGTGGCTTCCGTCCCGGAGCTTACCAGTCTCACCTGCTCGATGGAGGGCACCAGCCGGCACAGCAGTTCCGCTATTTCCAGTTCCGCCTCGGTGGGCGCCCCAAAAGTCAAGCCGTTTTTTGCTGCCGCATGGACCGCCTCGATCACTTCCGGGTGGGCATGTCCCAGAATCAGAGGGCCCCAGGAACCTACATAATCTATGTAGGACTTGTCATCCGCATCCCATACATAGGCTCCCTCACCCTTTCTGAAAAAAACCGGCGTACCGCCCACCGATTTGAAGGCGCGAACCGGCGAGTTGACGCCACCGGGGATGAATTTTTGCGACTGCTCGAACAATTGCTGGTTACGTGACATTATTGGCTGGTCCTTGACAATGAGGGATGAAACGGTTGATGCTTGAATAATCCGGAAAACTTGCCGGCCTCGGAGCGGATATCCCGTGCGCCAAACAGAGCGTTGCTGACCGCTACAGCATCTGCACCGGCCCTGATCAACTCCAGGGCATTATCGCTATTGATGCCGCCTATGGCGACGATGGGAATGCTGATCTCAAGATTTCCCCGCTGTAGCAGGCCAACGGAAGCAGGCACGGTATCGGGCTTTGTGAGGGAACTAAAAAAAGCCCCGAAAGCAACGTAATCCGCCCCATTGCACTCGGCTTCGAGGGCGGATTCGAGTTCGTTGTAGCAGGAAATACCGATGATCTTTTCGTGGCCCAGCTTAAGCCGGGCTTGAGAAATGGGTGCATCTTCCCGTCCCAGGTGCACCCCATCCGCCCCGATCTCGAGAGCAAGATCGACATGATCGTTGATGAGGAGGGGAACGTCAAACTGATGGCAGAGATGAGCCAGCGAGCGCGCCTGTTCCCGGCGCAGTTCCTCATTCATCGTCTTGCTGCGGTATTGAACCAGTCGCGTACCCCCGGCAAGCGCATTCCGTGTCATCGCCACCAGACGCGCCGTATCTCCTGTATCTGGCGTGATCGCGTACAGACCGGTTATTTCTCGCCGCGGGGCAGCGCTACATCGCCTGATTTCGATCCTCGACACTGTTCTCATCACGCGCCCAGAATAGCCTGTCTGGCAGATGCTGTCCCATTCCAGGCCTGAATCCGGCCTTCAGTGACTGCCAGGTATATTCCTGCGCTTCATATACACCCTCTGCAATAGGCAATCCATTGGCAAGCGTGGCGGCGATAGCAGAGGCGAGGGTGCAACCTGATCCATGATACGAGCCGGTCAGGCGATCCCACGCATCCGTGCGTACGATGCCGGTAGTTCCATACAGGGTATTCACCACCTGGGAAGTGTTTTCATGGGTTCCGGTAATGAATACATATTCACATCCCAAACGAAGCAATCGGGCCGCGCACTGGTGCAGATCCGGCATATCGGACTCATCCTCGTAATCCTGCGCCAGCCGCCGCGCTTCGAGACTGTTGGGCGTGATGATGGTTGCCTGCGGCAGCAGCAATTCCCGCATGGCAGCGACCATTTCCTCATTGGCGAGCTCATCGCCGCGGCCCGAGGCAAGCACAGGGTCCAGCACGACCGGAATGCCGGGATAATCTGAAACCACTTCGGCAATCGCCGCAATAATTTCCACGCTGCCCAGCAAGCCTATTTTAAACACATGCACGGGCATGTCCTCAAGAACCGCACGCGCCTGATCCGTCACCCATTCCGCGTCCAGCGCCATTACATCATCCACTCCGGCCGTATCCTGCACCGTCACGGCAGTGACGACAGAAAGGGGATGGCATCCCATGCTGGCCAGAGTAAGAATATCAGCCTGAATACCGGCGCCCCCGGTAGAATCGCTGGCAGCAAAAGAAAGTACGATGGGGGGTGGCTGAGACATGAGCTAATACCGTAAAATAATATTTTAACCCAAATACCCTTATTCATCATGACTACCACCGAAACGACCGAAGTGCGTGTCTACCGTTGCTATATGTGCCTGATTTGCGGTTATGTATATGACGAGGCCGAAGGGTCTCCGCAGGAAGGTATTCCGCCCGGAACCAGGTGGGAGGATGTTCCGATGAACTGGACCTGTCCCGAATGCTCAGCGCGCAAGGAAGATTTTGAGATGGTGGAAATCTGAATGCGCATACTTCATACCATGCTGCGCGTGGGCGATCTGGAAAAGTCGATCGCCTTTTATACCGAAGTGCTGGGAATGAAAGTGCTGCGCCGTAAAGATTATCCCGAGGGCAGGTTTACCCTCGCATTTGTCGGTTATCAGGATGAGACTGAAGGAACGGTATTGGAGCTCACTCACAACTGGGATACCAGCAAATATGACCTGGGCACCGGTTACGGCCATATCGCGATCGAAGTCGATAACGCCTACCAGGCGTGCGAGGAAGTGAAGAAGCGGGGCGGCAAGGTCACCCGCGAGGCAGGCCCGATGAAGCATGGCGTCACCGTGATCGCTTTCGTGGAAGATCCTGACGGCTACAAGATCGAGTTCATCCAGAAAAAAACCGCGTAAAGCCGCACTCCACATGGATGAGTCAGGTAATCCCGCCACGGAAGCCGTCAAGTCAAATAATATTTCTGCCCGACTGCTGATTTCTGTTACGCGGCGTCTTTTCATCGCACTGGTTATTCTTTATGGACTCTCATTGACCGCTGCTGCCCTATTGAGGGAGTCCATCTATATAGTGCCGCTGCTCGTATTCGCCAGTGGCGTGATCGGCGGGTTTGTCGGTCTGCAACGCCGCCTGAAAGATTTGACTTTGTTCGATCTGGAGCTGATAGCGGAATCCTGGGTTTACACCGCGCTTTCCCCCCTGGTTGGAGGTGTGCTGGCTTTTTTGCTTTTTATACTTTTTCTTTCCGGTTTGCTGTCCGGTGATCTGTTTCCCGTTTTTCTGCCTGACAGCAATTCATCCTCCGAAAGCTTCCTGTCGATCTTCGAGCAACATGGAGAAGGACACAAAGAATATGCAAAACTGATATTCTGGTCTTTTGTGGCAGGTTTTTCCGAACACTTTGTTACAGACGTGATCAGCAGATTTGAAGGAGCAGCGGTGAAAAGCCTGCCTTTAGCGGGCCAAGAAGAGTCAAGGCAAATTCAACGCTAAGACATCCCTGTAGATCACATCTCTGCCAGCATCATCATACGCCTCAATAGAATCAGCGTTCGTTATCCTGACGATCCTGCCAGTCGAGATAGAGAACGGCTATCGCAATGATGGCCAGAGGCAGGAGTACGTACAGGCCGAGCGCAAAACCTGCCCCGTCTCCATGATGAGGGGGCGGACTGCTGATGATCTTGTAGCCATGCGCTGTTCCAACCAGGAGAGCGAGAACCAGGCCCGCCATGCGGCGATTCGCGATCAGCTTCCGGCCCGACAGTTCGTTCAACATATGGGCCGCGTAATAGCCAAGGAAATAGATAGCGGTATAAAAAACCAGGGCGCCCATAACAGTTCGGATATTACGGATTTTCTTCCGTAACAATATTACCATCCGCGCCGGGAATCCGGACAATCCCCAACTCAGTGGTAGAACGGGCAGAAGCTATAGCCATACCGCTACCCTCAGCCTTGCCCAAACAATCAGGTGAAGTTTTCTTTCAAGACCTTGATGGCCCAGTTCGCTCGGCCTCCAGAAACTGCTTGATATAAATTTGATTCAAAATAACCATTCTCAGCAATAGGTGTGCTTAAGTCTAATAGATTTGAATACCAGGTAAGTAAAGTAAGAAGCTAAATTGCCGTTAAAGTGAATAGCTATTCATTTGCTACTGAGTGGGGCTATGATTCGCACCCGCCACCCTGATAAGGAAATTCATGGACGCCGAACAGCCAATGCTTACGCTGCCAATTCCAACTCATGCTCGCTACTCGACCTTGCTGAGCGATATAGAAAAAGGGGAAATCAAAATCCCCCAATTTCAGCGGGATTTCGTGTGGACTATTCAGAAATCGGCGGCTCTGATCGATAGTATCATTAAGGCTTATCCCATAGGCACCTTCATCTTTTGGGATACAAAAGACCGGCTTCGGAGCGTACGCAATCTCGGTAATATCGCCTTGCCCGATCCAAGGGATGGCGACGTGGTTTCCTTTGTCCTCGATGGGCAGCAGCGCCTGACCAGCCTCTTTGCCACGCTCAAGGGGTTAAGGATCGAACGAGTTACAGGAGCAAAGGAGGATTTCTCGGAGGTCTATGTCGACCTTGTCGCAGGTCCGGATGAACAGATCGTCACGGCAGATATTACGGGGAAAAATCCCGACACATGCATCAAGCTCAAGCAGCTTTTATACGGTCAACTGAAGGAGCTTTTCGCATATCCTGAGGTATATCACGCTAAACTCAGCGACTACAGGAAACGCATAGAGTCTTACGACTTCTCGATCATTAAGGTGCGAGATGTGCCAATCGATGTGGCGACAGAGATATTTACCCGCATCAATGTGGGTGGAAAGCCGCTTACCTTGTTTGAGATTATGGTCGCAAAGACTTATGACGAAAAGCGGGACTTCGATCTCTCGGAGAAGTTCGGTACCCTTATCGCCTCGCTTCAACCGGTGGATTACGAGACGATTTCCGACGCCACGGTTCTTCAGCTAATTTCGCTCATTCTCGCGAGCGACTGCAAGAAACAAACGATTCTGAAGCTTGCTAAGGCCGAATTCATCGGAACTTGGGATCGAGCCATCGATGCCCTCGAACGTGCCATTGAGTATTTTCGGGGCACCTACCGCATCCCCGTATCACATCTTCTTCCTTACAATACTCTGCTGGTCCCATTCGGTTACTACTTCTATCATCACCCATCCAAACCGGACGGGGCGCAAAAGCTGCTTCTAGAGGATTTCTTCTGGCGATGTGCACTGGGAGGAAGATACTCATCGTCAGTCGAGAGCAAACTCGCGCAGGATATTAAGCGTATCGAGACAATCCTGGCGGGGCAGTCTCCGAATTACGATTGGCCGGTAGATATTACACCGGAGTTTCTGATCAAAAACGGTGGGTTCAACGCTGGCCGTAGCTTTGTGAAAGCTGTGCTGTGTCTTTACGCATACCACCAGCCAAAGTCGTTCAACGATAATGCAATGGTAAACATTCAGAATAATTGGCTTAAGCAGTCGAACAGCAAGAACTACCACCATTTTTTCCCTCGAGCGTATCTCTTGAAGCAGGGCGTGCCGGAGTCCGAAATCAACAACGTCCTGAATATCACAGTGGTCGACGACTATCTGAACAAACAGAAAATCAGGGCTCGTCCCCCATCCGATTACATGGTTGAATTCCAAAGAGTGAACGGTGACCTTGGTGCCTCCATGAAATCGCATCTAATTGAAGATCTTGAGGTATTTGGCGTCTGGAACGACGATTACAAAGCATTTGTACGAAACCGTGCGATAGTCGTAAGTGCAGAACTGGGTAAACGCATCATTGCACGGGACATTGATTCTCAAGGTCAGGTAGTTCGCAGTGATGACTTCGAGGAGGATATGACTACTTTCGAGTAGAGGCCGCGTCTGAAGTGGTAAAACTGCACCGCTAAAATGCGAACTAAAATCTTAGTTTGGGCTGCTGCGAGAATCTGGTTACAGGCGGCTTTTCCAATAATGTCAGCATCAGTTCGCCCTTTTCAGGGTCGATTTGGTCCGGTTTCCATATACTTGAGGTCAGGCCGCTCAGAAGCCCCCTTAGCACTTTGACCAAACCTTGACCAGCTATTTTATTACGTCAGGAATGTAAAATCAGTGCCGACAAATTACAGCGTAGCGTATATTTCCCGTTTCTTACTACTTTAAAGCATGCCTAAAAATAGAAGTAAACGACTTAGAAAAAAACTGCGGGTAGGTGAATTTAAGGAATTTGTGTTCTGGATTTCATTCGTGCTGCATGAAAATCTTACTCAGGAGACTCTGAATAGCTTTACTGATCAGTTCCTCGATGCCATGAAAGATAGGGGCTTACGGTTTTCCGGCGGTATCGCTGGAAACGTTGACGGTTTTGTCAGGCTCGATAAACGAGGAAGTGTTACCGAGGAGCATAGAGTACTCGTAGAAAACTGGTTAACAGTAAACCCTCTTGTAGCTAACCTCCAGATTGGAGAGTTTATTGATGCAAAAGAAGGAGTACGGGCGTTATATCCAATTATCGATGATGAAGAATACATATATCGTTGCGGATTTCTTATCATCCCAGATATTATCTGATGTTACGCAGCCTGTAGTTTTTGCAACTGCTGATAGGCCTGTTGTGATGCTTTGATGAGTAATTTCATTCTCAGGGCAAAATGATTCAGCTTGTGTTTTATTTTCAGGCGCTCCAGTTTAAACGGGTTTTACCCCATTTCTCCGGACGGTTTGGTTAAGCCTAAATCCTGCTTCTGACGCATTTCCAATTGTCTTTTTTTTCTTGGGTTATGGAATCGCTCG